>JAABUL010000715.1_pt1 | contig 69425 bp, 128 predicted proteins | sample 5559151 | NCBI WGS metagenome assembly JAABUL01 (sample SAMN10711876, study PRJNA513368) | rock metagenome | isolation source: Antarctica rocks | place: Antarctica: Victoria Land, Pudding Butte sud | reverse complement strand
CTATGGCAGCTACGGTTACGCCTCGTACGCGCCGCCCCCGCCGCCTCCCCCTCCCCCTCCGCCGCCCCCTCCCCCGCCCCCTCCCGTCTACGGCACATACTTTGGTGCGCCTTGCTTCTTGCGTGCTTCGACTGCTCTAAGATCACGTTTGTCTTATGAAACCATGCGAGGCGCACCGGATGTCCTGCATACCTGAGTCCTGATCTGATATGCTTCCCTTCTTCGATTCTGCAGGCGCACGTTTGGGAGCCTACCCTTCGTACGCCCCTCCTCCGCCCCCGCCGCCTCCCCCGCCCCCGCCTCCCCCGCCTCCAGTGACCTACGGCTACGGTGAGCACAGCCTGAGATGCTGATCCTTTGTGTTTGCTTGCAACGACATCTTATTCCCTAGCTATTCTCCCAGCTGTGACGCGACCAGCCACCCTGTCACAGACATCCTCCCCGTCCTGTTCTGCACTGACGCAGCACCGCAGCCCCTCTCCACCTGTTTGGCTGATGTCCGATTCCACTCTCCTGCAGGCGCAGCCGCACCTGTGAGCTCTTACGCCTCGTACGCGCCGCCCCCGCCGCCGCCTCCTCCCCCTCCCCCGCCGCCTCCTCCCCCGCCCCCGGTGGTGACCTACGGCTCCTACCCTAGCGCATCAATTGCGTCTTACGCTCCCCCGCCGCCGCCGCCCCCTCCCCCGCCGCCGCCCCCCACATCGGGAACCTACAGCTACGGTGGCTACGGCAGCTATGGCTACAGGAGGCGATAGACGCCACCCGGCAGTCACCTTGGCTCTTCACAGGGCGGCGTCTGAGGGTCTTCTGACCCCGGCGCCGCCCTTGACCCAAGGTGCGCACCACTTTACGATGCCGACTGCCGACTTTTGTGCATTGCGTCCTTTCAGCAGCAGCAGCCCTCAATTATCGCGTTCAACATTCAACATGCTTGCAACCTGGCCGTTGCCACAGCCTTTCCACAGCCCTTCTGCATGTCTTCAGTAGCCCAACGTCTCGAAGACTCTGTTGAATCTGCTGACTTCGCCTTTTCCTGACAACCTGTCCAACTCCGCTGCCGCAGGTGTCAGGCAGTCCACTGCCTCGGGCTGGTCCAGGTCCAGCGCCTTGGGGAGTGGAGAGGGCAGCAGCAGGGGGCACAACAACATTTAGGGGGGATAAAACACACACCTCAGCCCTGCCCCCAATTCATTGGGGCTGCCGACGAGACGCGGCGAGAGTCGGGAGCCGCGCGGCAGTCCCGCGGCCTGCCACCGCGCCGTCGCATGGGCCGCAGCGGCCCGAGCAGCGCGCAGCCGCAAGCCAGGCGGCCGCTGCGGCGGGCAGTCAAAGGGCACGGGGCTCCTCGGGGCAGAGTAGGACGGAGCAAGCAGGTGGCTCTCAAGGCCGCCGTCCGCCGCTGCTGCTGAACACTCGAAACCCAGGGGTCAGGGGCCCGCACAGGGGAAACGGAAGAATTGCGAGTGGTTAGCAGCATAGGCGCAGATAGGTTTCCTTCCAGTTTCTCTGGGGGGTCCGCGATTCATCAGTCGGGTCTGGGAGACGGAGGGGCGCAGTCAGGGCTTTGGCGCCTCACATGAGGGCTCGTCCGGCGCACATGGTGTGTCGGCGGCGGAGCCTTTTTCTGTGCCACGAAGGGAACCAGCAACTCTCCGACAGCACCGCTTTAGGTCCGCCCCTCTTCGTCTGCACCACAGTCTACAATGCTAATTGTTTCGCTTTGCTGTTTTCTGATCAGGGCCCTCCCCGCCAGAAGGGCCTGGGCCCGCAGGGCACTTGCCCTATGCGTGTTGATTCAGCGCCGTTCGTTCGCGCGTGCCGCAGACTTGGTTCGGCTGTTCAAGCCCGAGTGGCTGCACTGTGCATCACTGTAAATCCACCAAACCGAAATCGAGAGACCTGCCCCGCAGATCCCCTCCTATTTGACCGCCGCATTCCTCTCAGCTGCATTCTTGCTCTCCAGTGGTGGAACCCGACCTGTGCCGCAGCTGCATGACACTCTGCATGGCTGTGGCAACCTCATTTCCTGCCTCCCCTTCGGCCTTCAACCTATATCAGCACCACCGACTGCTCCTGCGCTTCCGCGCCAGCGGTGGCTGCGGATTTGCATTTCAACTGCAAAGCGGGAACAATCTGCTGTCACTGTCGGTCGCAGGCATTGGTGTCTACCAGACCTGGATGTCTGGCTTGTGAGATATGTCCAGTCACCGTGAAATGTCAGTCATCAACGCACCCGGCACATCGCCGCCAGCGGCGAAGACAGCGGCAGCGGCAGCCGCAGCGGCGGTGTCCCAGCACTTTCAATTTGAGCAAAACCGTCGTCAGCGCCGCCACTTCGGCTGCATTGTGAGCTAGGTAGTGGACGGCCCTCACTGAGAAGGGCCGGGCTTGTTTTAGGAGTATGATTGCATGCATGCATGCGCAAGCGTGAGTGCTACTGTCCATGTGGGGAACTCATCGTGAGCCCGCCGCCGTGAGACGCTCACCCCTCTAGCTCCCCCTTTGCCCTGCCGGTAATGCCTGCCAGCGGGACGCAGGAAGCAGCAGTCAACAATTACAAGTACAGCGACCGGCAGCACGGCCCGGTGCCCCCTAGTCTGCTATCGGGCACCTGACCGTGTATGCCTAGTACTCTACAGGTGATTCTTTCGCTGCCGCAGCTCCCACTGCCTGCCGCTCTGCTCGGGCGTACCACTGCGTGCTGGACTGCTGCGCCGCGATCGTCTGCACTGCCTTGAGGTATGCATGAACGTCATGTAACTAGCTTTCGGAGGGCCGGACGTCATGAATATGCCTGATGCTCTATCTGTCTCTGACCCTTGTGCCTTACTACCCCTCGGAGCTGGCCTCCTTCCAAAGAGCGGTCTTGCATTACTGGGACAGCGCCAGAACGTGCTTCACCCTGACCAGCCTGCACCGCGGTTGCGTTTCCGATGAAGAAGAAGAAGAGCAGAAGAAGAGACCGCGGTGTTAGAGGGCATCGGTTCCCCTAGCCCTATAAGGAAAAGTTAGGCCTTTCTAACCGGGATCCACCAGGAGCCAGCATTCGATGTACTGTCGTCCAAGCTTGTGATGGCATTGACACATTTGGCCGTGCATCTCACTTAGCCTATCCTCAACCTCCCTAGTCCGTTTGCAGATGCCGGAAGGCCATTTAACCTTGCTGTACTTTCGGTGCGCACTATAGTGACGGAGGTCCTGCTGACGACGAAGGCGCAGTCTCTTGGAGGGCCCAGCCACGGATACGGCGCTTATTTGTCTGAATCGTTTCCGATGGTGTGGGGATTGTGGTTTAGGAGTGTAATCGCAAAACGGGGTGAGGGCTGCCAGTTCGCCCCCTAGCCGACGACGTACGGGCCGACACTTGGCAGACAGCGAAGTAATGGCAACACAGTCACCCCAGGCCCGCAGAAGTGCAGCAAACATCCGGTAGAGCCTGCGCCCGCTCGATAGCTTTCAGTTTCTTACGCTTCGGCCACTTCCGTGAGCTCCACTCCGCGACGCTGCCAGGCTCTTTGCTTCGACCGACCTCCTCGCTGCCAGAGGTACTGAGCGCGCTGTCTGCCCCTTCCTCCAGCGAAATCCGCCAGCCTCCACGTCAAGCTGTCGGTTTATGAGCCATAAAGGCTTGTGAACCTTCTAAACGGGAGGCGCCAGGGGTCTCAACACACGCCGCGGTGGCGTTTGGCGTCTGGCTGCGCCCTTGCATTCTACTTGACATCAACTCGGCTGCGTGAGCACGCAGCTCCTGCTATGAGCCAAGTATGGTCCTTTGTCGTCAATGTATACGCGTCTGTCGCTTGGGCTGCACGCCTGCCGTGCGAACGCAGTCGTCAGTCCTTGACCGCGAAAACGCGTTTCGGGCTAGCCTACGCTTTTTACGTAGCGCAGTTTTGTTTGAAAAAGCTGCTGGGGTATACGCATGAAGGAATGAACCTCAGGATTACATTCAATGCCCATACAGCGCCGTTGACGCGCGCGTAGACTTGGTGATTGTGCTTCACCGGCCGTGTGAGCTGACATTTCTCTTTTGCTGCGTCTCACAGTTCGCTGCGACTGCCTATCAGAGGAGACATGGCATCATCAAGGACCCTCGCTGTGGCACTCGTCGCCCTCGGCGTTTTCGCCGCCGCCGCTGCCACAACAGCCGCGCCGCCGGCAGTCCGCTGGGCGGCGCAGAAGCCGTGGGCGGCGCCAGAGCTCGACGTCGCGCCCGCCGGCAAGACATGGACGGCGCCCCTCAGCTCGGCGGCCGTCGCAGCCGTGGCGTACCCAGCGGCAGCCAACAGCACATCAGACTATGTCCCCGCATATGCGTGGAAGGCGCCGCGGCTTTCAGCCGCCGCGGCACTAATGCACACCGCCTTCCACTCCTCAGCATGAGCGCTCGGCGTCTCTGGCCAGCGTCAGCAACAGTAGCAGATTTTTCTCAGCATCAGCTGCTGGCGCCATGGGCCGGCTAACACCACAGTGTTTTGACGCGCCCGGCCGCCGCAATGCCGCCGTCGGCGAAAATGTAGACTTCAGGAGACAGACCTGTCGAACCACGTCACACATGCCATCCCATCCTCACCAGTCACTTCGTCCTGTCGCCCGCCGCCGTGATCAATAGTTGCTTGCACGCGCGCCATGAGGGCCGCTGCCGCATCACAGAGAGCGAGTGTTTTGCGAACCCGCCGTCAATTCATTTGACGCTGCGTAGGTATCTAGAGGTAGAAACTGGTGCAGTTTTGTCTGCTACATTCTTTCAGTCTTTGATAGTGTGGCTTCCACCCATCGCCAAAATTGTGCCGCCATTCCATCGACATGTTCTTTCGAACCGGGAATTAAACCTCCAGGATTATTGTGTGAGCCCCTGCGGCTGAGCTGCAGAGTTTTTGTGCATGCTGACAGTGTAGGTATCTTGTTCGATGCTCTGTTTATCTGTAAGAAGGAGTGTAGAAACCACGTTGACTTTACTCCAAGTCACTGATCCATCTAGCAAGCTTGCTCTGCAGAGGTAGACCTAGAGGTGCCAATTCCTCAATGTGACAGTGCTGCATGAAGACCGAAAGCACGGCCTTCCAATGTCATCACGATTCAGATGTCAACCAAGCATCCCCGATGCCGAGGCACCAAAAATCACCAACCCAGCGTGGACCGACGACCTTTAATGATGCAAGCCGCTATCAATAAGCGGCCTGAAGCTGACACGGTGGCTGCGGGCCAGGGCCCGTCCAAGACGGTCTGCAAATCTGCGCTGGCCTCCTTCTCTGGATGGTGCCTGTTCGCTCACACACTCTCCCCCTGGCTGGACTCAAAAGCTTCTGAAAGTGCCGCCACTCAACAAATCAGGATTAACGTGTTCGGGGGAGCCTCCACAGACATGTCGGAGGCTCCCCGGCAGAGACCCTTGTGTGTCCAGAATATGACGACGAAGCCTCAGGCGACATTGCCTGCGCGCTGCCGCATGGTGATGTAAGAGTCTGCCGGATAGACGGTGGGAAGGTAGATCCAGTCTTCGGACTTGGGCGTCCGACGCCGCGTCCAATCTGCATGCACACAGCACAAGGATTGTTAAGCAGGGCTCTCTCGACACAGCTCTCTGGGGGACGCGGCACATCGAAGACACCAGATTCGTCAGCAGCGCACGTCCAACGCTAGGCAATCCAAGGAAGAAACGGCGCCGCGCCAGCGGAACAGAGATATAGAGCCGTCCATAACACGGGTCGTGGCCCGCCGCCCCGAATTCTGAGCAGCTGACCACACACGGTCTCTGATAGCAGCTGAGCAGCTGACCGGACAGTCTAGCACCCGGGTACTGGAAGACAGTCCTGAGCTGCAATAGCTGAGATAGCGCACCGGCGGAGGTGGACACCAGGGCGAGGAAGGCGACCAGGTGGTTGATCGCGTACTCCCGCCCGACGCAGCCATGCGGCCCGAAGCCGAAGGTCAGGAAGTGCTTGTTGCAGGTCACGTCCTCCCGCCTCTCCTCGTTGAAGCGGTCCGGGTCGAACTTGTGCGCGTCCTTGAAGCCCTGTTGTATAAGAGACCAACATGAGAGTTCTTCAGTTGAGAGCGCTCTGGACCAAAGAGAAGCTTGATGTCCTCCCGCCGCTCCTCGCTGAAGCGGTCAAAGGTCGAACTTGTGCGCGTCCTTTAAGCCCTGTCTGTATCAAAGACCAACCTGAGGAATTTTCTATGTAGGACTCTCTGAACCAGAAAAAACTTGTCACAGGTTGCATCCTCCCAATGCTCCTCGCTGAAGCGGTCCGGGTCGCGTCCAAAAGGCCCTGTTCGCGGGCGGGTCATTTGCCCAAATTTAAGTTCTGCGGTTATGACGGGCGCTCTGGCTTTGCATCACAGAAGCGATTTGGTGGCTGACGCAGCCGCACCTGGCTGCTTTCGACCACGGAATCACATACACCTTCACATCGATCCTAGAACAGAAACATCCACGTTGACTAGAACAGCATGAATCTAAACTCTGAAGCCAGCACACCTGCATGGCGGCTGCGGTGATGGAGGGCATGATGAGGGTGCCCTTCCGCGCCACATAGTCCTCCGACAGCCGGAAGTCGTTCTGCGCGATCTGCAGCGCACAACACGAGATAGTGCTCAGGCAGAAAGGAAGTCGTTCCGCGCGCTCTGCAATTCCGATGCACCGAGGCAGCCTTGCAGGGGCTGCAGCGGATGCCGGCAGCTGCAGAGCAGGACGCAGGCCCCCGCCTGGCGGCGGCCTGTCCTAGGAGAGGCATAGCAGCAGCAAGGCTTTTCAACATTGCAGCTGCAGGCCTTGCTTGTTCAGGCAAGGCAAACAGTGAAGCAGGCACAGCAGTGTGTCCTTGTCCGTTCACCTGGGGCACCATGGGCGCGGGCGGGCGGAAGCGCAGGATCTCGCGCACCACAGTGCGTGTGTAGGTCATGCGGTACAGCACCTCCCCCGTGACCACCGCGTTCTTGTCCGGCCGCACCGCCGCCTGCTCCTCCCGCACCTGGATCCAGCCCAGGATCCTTACTTGCTCGAAAATTTTGCTTGACTTTATTGCTTTGAGTATCCCTTCCCGGTGACCACCGCGTTTTTGTCCAGCCGCTCCGCCGCCTGCTCCTCCTGCACCTGTGGGGTATTCATCCCGAGACGTTTGAACAACTTCCAGTGCTGACTACACATCCTCTGATGTATTGTTGGAAGTGATCCTCATGCACCTGTGCCCCACCTGTTGATCGTATCACGAGCCTGCTGGGACGTGGCTTATAAGCAGCCAGCGGCAACATTGACACAGGTGTATTTTGGTGCTTTCAGCCTAACAAAATGCCTTACCTTCTGCAGCACGTCGGGATGGTCCGCCAGGAGGCACATGGTCCACACTAGGCTGGCGGTGCTGGCGTCCTGGCTGGCGAACAGGAAATCCATGACGGTGTCCGCCATTGCCTCGTCACTGGTGTGCCCCGGCGGCGGCACACCCTGCCCCTCCGCCTCCGCCACCTCCTCCAGGCAGCGCTGCGCCCAAAAGTCCATGAGGCACCGCGCCTCGCCGCCCGCCTAGCAACGTGTGGCCATGCAGTGTTCAGTTGAACAACGCCGGAAGTAACAAGCTTTTGAGGGATGTCCCATGGCGCGACGCCTCCGCTACCTCCTGCAGGCTGTGCTGCGCCCAGCCTGGAAGGCTGAATATGTGATGGATTTTGGAGGAAGGGCCAGGTGCATCTCAGAACGCATTGTGGCTGTGCACATCCACCAAGGAGTCAGAGGCTGCTGCCTGCCTGTTGAATCCTGAGGGGTTGGGCGGCACCACAGCTGGATTGGAGCTGCCACCGAGGGAAAGATTCGTCACATAGATCCTCACAAGTGACTGAAGTGGCTCACCTTCATGGCTGCCTTGCTAGCCGCGGCGGCTTTCTGCAGCACCGACAGGATGTACAGCCGGCCGCGCTTGCCGCGCCACACCGCGGTGCCCGGCACGCACAGCGGAAACGCCAGGAAGCCGACGGTCATGTCGATGAAGGCGTCACTGAACTTTTCGCGATCGGGGCCATCCGACAGATACGGCCCCGCAAACACCTCCTGCGACGTCCGCGCATTCATGTCCCTGCAGGCGTGAATGCGGATGGTTCAGACGGGATCGGGGAGGGATCGGCAGGGTACCGCGCTACAGCGACGGCACAGCTGGAGATGGAGCCATGCGGGCTGCAACCCAACGATGAACACGTGCACACGTCGTGGGCAGCAAGTGCCTGGGCTATGCATCAGTATGTGCATGCGCATACCCCTAGGTTCTGAGGTAATTGTGCGTCATGCGGTGCTACATGGCGGTGAGGACCGCTCACCTGACGACCTGCTTTATATCAAACTCCTGGCCCTCGTGCTGCCGGAACCAGTCCGCCAGGTGATTCCGAATGACGGAGTCCTGGATCTCGACATATGTCGCCAGCGCCTTCTTCGTAAATAGTGCCAGGAAGGATTTGCGGATCGCCTGTTAGTGAGCAAGCAACGCGCTTTTGGCGGCCAGCATAGGAATATGCAGCTGCTCTGCTTTGTTGGATTTCCTCTGCTGCACTTCTGCTGCCGACGGGAAGAAACTCCGGTAGCGGTGCCGCCACTTGCAGCATACGGTCGCAGCAGCTCCGCTGCAGGTGGTCAGCATTCGCGCAGACGAAATTTGTTGAGCCCCAGCGACCAGCAGAACATGGCTAATTCTCGGATCCAGCAAAACACCCGGAGCTCACCTTGTGCGGCGGGCCGTGCATGAACGCCAGGTTCTTGAGACCAGGATGATTCTCAACCCTAAGATTCAGCCGCGCGCACCTTGTGAGGCGGGCCATGCATAAACGCCAGGTTCTTGGGGCCCAGGATGTTCTTCGCAGACGGGTGCACCGCCATGAGCAGTGTGCTGGGGTCATTGAACGAGAACACCCGGCGGCAGATGTCCGTGTCCGTCACCATGACCATGAACTTGCCCATGATGCTGTTGTACGTCATGCCCGGGTTCTGGAACCTGCGGGCGTGCCAGCAGGGACACGGCTCAGAAGTGACAGGCGCCATTCACACTGTCTGGCCATTCATGCTGGACGTGCAAGCTCAGCGCAGCTGCCCTGCATGACAGCACCAGCTGGGCGCTGGAAGCCGCAATGCTGCGGCAGGTCAGAGGGAGCTGCGACATGAGCTGTTCGGTGCAAGAGGTGCCAGCGATCGCAGCCAGGGCACATGCGTGGTGCATCTGAGCGGTCGTTGTATAGTTCGGGCAGCATTGGGCAGCACAGTGCGTGGATAGCACCCTGTGTGACAATACACTGTGTGACAGGATGAACTGGCTGAGGCGGCGAGAGCCACCAAGAACAAACGCACTCGCGCTGTCGCTCCCAGAAGCCATAGGGGTCCAGCACCATCTCCACGATGCAGCCCAGGAAGGGAACCACGTACTGCGGCCCAGGCAGCGCCTTGCCGCCCGTGCCCCGCCTGCGCAGCGCCGAGCACCGTGGTCAGAAAAGAGCCGCCAGCCCGCCACTTGACGACACACAGATGAGTCATCGACCTCAGACGTTGGCAGCAGCCTGCAGCTGCCGCATTGAGATCGATGAATCTGGGCAACATACACTGTTTGATCCATGCCATGATGCGTACCGAATCCCGCTGCCATCGCCAAGCCTTCGGCTTGCAGCGATTGCGAACAGCGCGCAGTCGTAGCCGCAAGCCGGCATGCGACAGCGGCGCTTGCCATCTGTGCTGAGAAGTGCAGCATGCACATGCAGATACCGACAACCTGGAAGCACCTATAGACCATGAATCTGAGCTGCTCGTAGACGCAGTAGGCCAGCAGCGAGGCCACCGCCCATAGCGCCAGATTCCCGGGCGTGACGCGCGTGCGCTGCGGCAGCGGCAGCGCCGGCGGCGCCGCCTGCCACGTGCCAGCGGTGTCGTTCATGATCGCCTGCGGCACAGCACCTCCAGCATCGCTCGTCTGGGAACCGGCCGTTGCCGCATTTCTGGCCGGCCCGCCGCCGCCGCTCAGGACAGCCAACGGTCAGGGAGCTAGCTACCCTGCTGGAGGCGTCAGCGGCGATCAAGGTTGATGATGCGACTGTCAAACAGCCCACACGCACTAATTCAAAGGTGGCAGTTATCGGAATGGAGGACTGAAGATTGTCTGTCCCAGTTCACTGTCTGCATCAACACCGAAGAGCCACCGATCTGGCGTCACCGTGCTCCGGTGCATCAACCCTGAAAACGGTCATCACCGTGTCCATCGGAGAGTCCAAGCTGGGCACCGCAGCCACTGGTCCTCAGACGACCTACGCGCGGGATGCGAAGTGAGGTCCCGCAGCGCAGCGGTCAAATTGCGCCGCCGATGTGCAGCCAAGGTCGATGGCCGGCTGACAATAAAATGCCAGATTCTACAATTAAGGCTCTGCTGCCGCCCCAGCGGAGGCGATCTGACTAACGATTGCTGTCACCCCCTTCCTGCCTGCGCGTAATGTAGCCAACAGAAGCCACGGGAAGCCCCACGCAGGGTCGGTCTGCGCAGGCACGAGTACAATCGGGCCTTGCCAGTGCAGAGTGTGCACAAACACGGCAAGTCACGCTCCGCCATCACTCGCCGAGCCGAGCCACCGACTTTGTAATTGGGGATCTTCATCCCCCTTATCAATGACCAGTACTTTGCGCTTTGGGCAAAGCATCCTTAAACTCATCACGACACGGTTGCATTACAAGTGCCAACCCAGAGAGAGTCCTCGATGTCACAGTCTTGTTCGTCGCGACGGCACGTAGTATTTCAGTGAGGTCGTCGCAGCGGTGTGTATCGCACAGCATCAGCAGAGTGCTTTGCCCAATTGGTGCTCGGACCAAACACGTCCGTGCACCAATAGTGCTGTGCCCGATACTGAAACCGACTCGCGGTTCAACCCAAAGCTGCAGGCAGCACTTCTGCATTGACGCTGAGGGTGTGGCGACACTGCCCATCTGAGGTTGCCAATGCAGTGCGCACGAGGTGCCTGGAGAGGGCTTCAGGCTGTGCAGGTGTGAGCCATTGAGCATTCCTCTCTCATCTGGTCATGCGCTAGATTCATTGCAGGGGCGGACGGCCCATGAGCAGTGCATGCATTGAGGAGGAGGGTTTTGGAAATTATGACGAAGCGCACCCCAGCATGCTGCCTGTCCTTAGCCAAAGCGTCACGTCGAGGCGCTACCACTTGCGCAGGGGTACCCCACACGAACGAATGTAAAGTACCTGCAAATATCATCAGGCGCTCTAAGTTGACCTGCGCAGAGCGCTGCGCAGCCTGCGGCATGCGCCTCGGCATGGGGCCAGGCACTGCAGCAGCCGTGGCTCTCCTGCAGGGCCCTCAGCGGCAGCGCCGCTCGCTCTGCTGAAGCCGCAGAGGCAGCTCTACAGCCACCCACCCAGGTCATCGCCGCCTCGCCAGAGGTGCGCCAACGCACTGGCAGTATCGATGCTGTGGCATGTCTTTGCGGAGGCAGGCTGAATCTGATACCCGTCGCGACACCTTCCTCGTTGCAGGCAGACGAGCCGCGTTCAGACCTCACGCCGCGAGAAGTCGTTGATCGACTGGACCGAAATATCGTGGGCCAGGTCAGCATGCATGCCTGCGCGCCGCTCAATTAGCAGTGTGAGGCGCATGCGCGCGATGTGTGGGCTGCAGGCTTGCACACTGGAAGTATTGCACACTGACGTCATTCTGATTTGTTGCGTTTGACTGTTGACTGCAGGCTGACGCAAAGAAGGCGGTGGCCAATGCGCTGCGAAACAGGTGGCGGCGGCACAAGCTCGGCAGCCCCATGCGGGTGCGGATCCTTTTGGAACGCTGGGCCAGCACTGGAAGTCTGCACGCCTGCACGGCACCGCAAGTCGCGGATCCTCATCAAATCATCATGGATCCCCGGTCCTCATTCAGCTGGCCAACGATGGCATCGACTGCACACTGCAGGAGGAGATTGTACCAAAGAACATCCTAATGATCGGGCCGACGGGGTGCGGCAAGACGGAGATCGCGCGGCGGCTGGCAAAGCTCATGGACGCGCCCTTCGTCAAGGTGGCTTGCTGACTCCTGTTCCGCTGTGCACACCAACCAGATGCCATGTGCGCAGCGCAACAGCCTTGCTGATCATGCAGGGCATGCTACAGGGCTCCCAGAAGCCACCATCTTTCCTTCCTTGCCAATATCCCGGCAATAGCGCATCCAATAGAGCATGCCAGCCACCGTCATCCATCCTGTCTGCTGGATTCCAGATTCACCCTTTGACATGACCACTGCTGCCTGCAGGTGGAGGCGACGAAGTTCACGGAGGTGGGCTTCCACGGGCGGGATGTGGACCAGATCATCAGGGACCTGGTGGACAACGCGATCGTGCTGACGCGTGCCAAGATGCGGCGGCAGGCGCTCGCCGAGATTGGGCAGGGTGTGGAGGACAAGATCGTGGCCGCGCTGTGCGGCCCTGCCTGCGCAGCCAGCACCATGGTGCGCCTTTGATGGTTTAATGCCTCAATGACATGACTGACACCCTTGTGTACCCTGAGATCCAAGGCAAGAGGCCAAGAACCAGGGCTTAGCATGAACAGAGACGATTGTGGCCGAGCCGTGCAGCCCCGCCTGCGCCGCCAGCACCATGTCCGAGTCTGATTCGCACCTCGACTTCTCGCCAATACAATGGAATCGCTGTGCGAGTGGTATATTGTGTCCGCTGTGAGAGTGCTACATTGTGTCTGCGCTTTGCGGCTTGGCCTTCGCCGCCAGCAGTGTGATGCGCAGTGAATTTCTGCGACTTGTTTATGGGGACAGCCCCTGATGCTGCAGCCTCCTGGAGGTTGAAATCTTTCTTGAAGACGGTGCAAGGGCTGCTGTGGAGTCCAATCAATGTCTTTCAGATGAGACTTGGGACCGCCAGAGCATTGTTTGCGGGTGGCTGCAGGGTGGGCCTTAGGTGCTGAACCACTTGGACCACTACAGCGCTAGCACAACTGCGACTGCGACGCGCGCATGCTCATACCTTCCCTCTACGATATTATGCGGGAGAGCTCCAGGGATGGGGCGCTGGAGGACCTCGAGCAAAACTACTGTCATCAGGAGGTGGTAGATGGTCACAAACCCATCCTATATCCATGTGTGCACCGCAGGAGAGCTTCAAGCAGCTGCACCGAGAGGGGGCGTCGGGATAGGACATCAACCTGCAGCTATACAAAACACGAAAGCAACGCCTTCTGCCAATCCGTACCGCAGGAGAGCTTCAGGCAGCTGTACCGGGAGGGGGCACTGGAGGACAACAAGATCACCATCGAGGTGCCGCCCAGCAGCCCCGGCAACATGCTCGGCGACGCCGGCCAGGGCGCGCAGGTGGGTTGCGCAAGTCTCAGGGTGTTGTTGAAGCGATGCCAGGGTGCTCTTTGCCTCCTAGCCGCACGAGGCGGACGGGCAGCAGGCGCAGGCTGCTGCACCCTTGGAATACAATCAGGGCAGGACCCGTGGCAGCAGGCGCCGCCGCCGTTGAGCGGGCAAGCTATGTGGGGCATTGGAGGGCGGGGGAGCTCTAAATCGTTGCTGCGAAAGCACTGCATGTGTTCGAGGTCGTAGACTGCAGTTACAAGGACATGCACACGTGGCCCCTCCTGCGTGCAGCAGCCGTGGAGCCTGCAGCCGCCTTGCCACGGCAGACCTGGCGCCGCTCCACAAGCATGAATCCCTAAGATTCCAGGGACGGCGGACACGCGCGCGTGATCGCCTGCTCCCCTGAGTGACTCACATGATCTATGTGATTCTTGATTTTCGCGACTCATAAATGCGCTTCCCTGCGCTGGCGACAGGTGCGGGAGATCTTCATCAACGTGGAGAAGCTGCTGACGCAGCGCAGCGGCAAGGCAGAGAAGCGGGAGATGAAGGTGTCCGAGGCGCGCCCCCTGCTGGAGGACTCCGAGGCGCAGCGCATGGTCAGCGACGAGACGGTGCGCCACCCTGGTTTCTTTGCTGTGTGATGGCAATGAAAGATCGAGTGAAGTGAATCATTTGCGCTCTTTGGCGCGCTCCCTGCTGGAGGGCTCCCAGGCGCAGCGCATGGTCAGCGACGAGACGGTGCGCGGCCCTTTTCACACTTTGCTTTGCGTTGTTCGAATGGCAGCTTTGTTTAAGAACCTGCCAGCAAGCTTTCGCACGCCACCGGTGCAGGGCTGTTTCAAGGCGCATGGTCAACGACAAGATGGCGTGCGCTGTCTAGTTTGATGCCCTGGACTAGCTTGTGGCCATGCCTGCACCCCCCTGAAGCGTCCTCGCCGATGGAATCACAGCATCTGGCAGCAACACGCTGCAGCAGGAAACAGGAACCTAAAAAGAAGTGACTACCAGCCATGATATGCCGAGCGTCCAGCTCACTCTTGTTTCAAGTCGGCTGTCGCCACAAAGTGGTCACGGTTTGCTGCAATCTGTGATGTGGGAACACTAGACCATTTCTGACTGTCAGATGCTGTGTGCAAGCGCAGGTGCACCGGGAGGCAATCCAGTCGACAGAGCAGGACGGCATCGTCTTCCTGGACGAAATCGACAAGATCGTCACCAGCCAGGACAAGTCCTATGGCGCGCACCCGGTCTCCAGCACAAAGCGCAGACCCCGCATGGATCACTTATCAATGTGCAGAAGCTGCGGGACATGCGGTGGCACGCAGGCTCTGGCATGTGCCACACCGTGGTGCAGAGCCATGTGCCGAAGCCCCATGCAGCTGGACAGCATGTGCTGCCAGCATGCGAATACCTGAGAGGTGACCTCCAGCCGCAGGCGCGGACGCGAGCAGCGAGGGCGTGCAGCGGGACCTGCTGCCCATCATCGAGGGCAGCGTCGTCGCCACAAAGTACGGCAACGTGAACACGGACCACATCCTGTTCATCTGCTCGGGCGCCTTCCACGCTGTGAAGCCTTCCGACATGCTCGCGGAGCTGCAGGGCCGGCTGCCCATCCGCGTCGAGCTCACGGGCCTCACGTGCGTCGGTTGCTGACTGTTGTGTTTTTTTTTCTGGGCAACTTCCCTGCTGTTACATCCAGAAATGTGGTGAGACAGGTCGAGCAAGTCTGCCGGAGATGGCTGCATGGCCTCACCTGCATTGTCGTCTGGACCGCCAACCTCCCTGCTGTTGCGATCAAGCGGCAGGGCCGTCGTTGCTGTCGAGTACATGTTGTATCCTGCAGATGTCGAGTCTCTGCATTTGGTTATTGCCGCCTGCAGCAAGTGCCGAATCTCGAGCATGAGCCCTGAAAAGCCTTCCTGACCTCTGATCGTCGATGTGCAGGCAGCACGACTTCTACCGCATTCTAACAGGTGACCTCCCCAGCCACATCTTGGGCTGCATGCCGCTATGTGTCACATTGCCTGCCTCACCGTAACTGCGACTACAGCGCAGCGGTCTAGGATGCCATTTCAGACAGCTGACTCGTTGACTCCTTTATCGAACACGGAACGATGGCTGCCCCGCTTTCTGACGCCCAGTGTTGCTACCATTGCGTTGTTTTTCCGACACCTTGAGTTTGCTTGAGAGTTTTTGAAAATTGTTTCAAGAAAATGCGAGTTTTGTGCGTCGCAGAGCCGGAGAATAACATGATTGCGCAGCAGAAGGCGCTGCTGTCGACAGAGGGCGTCGATCTGCACTTCACCGACGAGGCTGTCATGGTGCGTTTTCAGCCACCTGCGCTTTGTTCAATTCGAACCAGGCGGATCAGCATGGCTCAGGTTGCAACCGTAATTCAAATGTGGAGGCCGACCGTGCATACCACGTGTGTGAAGGCTTGTCAGACCTGCGTCTTGTTGGCAGCTCTGTTCCAGAGGCGTCTCTGCTGAGGTGCTGCTGCGGAAGGTTGGTCACCTTCTTTATCTGCCCGACAGAATGTGGCGCGGCTGGCTGAGGTGATCAACACGGCGGTGGACAACAATGGGGCACTCTGCATCCTGTTTCGAATGGGTGAATACATGGTAAGTAAGCCTATAATTCCGCCTTTGGTCCGCAGGAGGTGGCGCGTCTGGCAGAGGAGATCAACACGGCGGTGGACAACATCGGGGCGCGCCGACTGCACACCGTGCTCGAGCGCATCCTCGAGCAGATCAGCTTCGACGCGCCCGACAAGGTGATTCTAAAAAGACCCTGATGATGTAAATGCATTGAAATCTTGGAGACCAGGAAGTCGAGCGCATCCTGGAGCAGATCAGCTTCAGCAGCAATGCCCTTGATCACGCAAGTGGTCGCTAAATCACATGACTCGCAACATGGCATGAACCCCGCTTGAGCAATGCTGTCAGCGGCGTGCGTTCAGGACGTGCAGGGGGCTACGTTTGACGCCAAGCCATTGCTCCTCAATTCTGATGCTTGTCATACATGGCGCAGGCGCAGGAGGCGAGGCAGGCCGGCAGCAAGGAGAAGTTTGTGTACGAGGTGGACAAGGCGTATGTGCTGGAGCGGCTCGGCGAGCTGGTCAAGCGGCAGGACCTGTCCAAATACGTGCTGTAGAGGGCTATGCTGTACTACCACACTGCCGCACATACTACTGCGTTCGGAATATAAGCACGGCTGGAAGATCGATGTGTGACCCTACTATAGATTACAGTGTCCATCAAACAACGTGTTTGATACACGAACGTTGGACAGCTCAGCAGCTCCTGACCTGCTGAGTGGAAAAAAGCTGCCCACGTTGTGAATAGGATGATACATCTGCCGCACGATGCCTGTGTGTGGGTGGCGGTGCCGCCACAGCCGCCGAGCAGGACACATGACTACTTGAAGTCGTGCGCGCTGGTAGACTTGGCTGTGTTGTCTGCAGCATCAGGAACGTCAACCATCAGCTCGCCAGTACATTCCATTCGCAGAGCAGCCACAGCAAAAAGAATACACAAACACAGGCCGTCATACACAATGCATCGAATTGCATGCACTTCCGGTGAGTGTCAACATGGCATGCGCTCACGGGCAGCAGCGAGATTTGAACGCGCATGCGTGTAGGTGTTCTGCATATATATTGTACCTGCGTATTTGGAATAGTGATTGATCAGCTCCTCAGGGTACTTGTGGTCGCCCTCTGGGTGCGTCTGCGTCGCCCTGATGGCGGGGTGCGCCTCGATGGCCTCCAGCCACCGGCGCAGCCGCGGCGCGTCGGCGACTACGACCTTCGCGACGCTGCCGCGGTAGTGCTCCAGGATGTGCTGCATGCACACAGCAACCTAGCTAGGGCTGCCGCATGCCAGACGAGTAAAAGACATGTCACGTCAGGGCATCTCGTCCAGGATGCCCTGCTGCGAGCGCATGCATCGGCGCTACGTGACTGGGGCCTGCACCTCAGCTGCGGCCTGGCTGGACCGTTGGCGATGTGCTGGCGGCACAGCACCGCCGCTGCCAAACTATGGCGATATGTGACTAGCAGCAAAAGGCATGTCATGCGCACCTGCCGCAGAAACCAGGGCGCCAGCGTGGCATCGACAAGCGAGAAATCAGCGCCCAGGAAGAACGGCCCTGTAGCATTCGCCTCGCCCTCCAGCCATGTCACCTCTGCCCGCAGCTTCTCTGCGCACTCCACCTGCTGCTGCTTGTCCTGGCCAGCATATGCAAGCTCTGCATGAGCATCCAGCACCACCAGAAAAAACCCTACATCAGCATTGCCTGCCATGCTGTGACCCAAGACCCAGATGTAAAGGTCTGCTCCCCAGAGGCAGGATGCTGGCGACTTCCGAAAAAAATAGCGCAATTGCACATCAGCTGAGCGATAATCGCAGTGTGCGCGTCGAGGGAAACGCCTGCGCACCTGTCGCACGAGGAAGGAGTAGAAGGTGGGCACGTATTTGGAGGAGAAGCGGTCGATGAGGATGCGGGCGCGGGCACGGTCGATCGGATCCGCCGGCAGCAGCGGCGACTCGTTGTGCCAGTCCTCCAGGAACTCGTTGCAGATGCTGCAGACATTGAGGTCAAGGTCTTAGTGGCCCTCAACGTGTGCAAAGGTATCGTATCGGAGCGCGCCGCTAAATCCCCCGGCAGCGGCGGCTGCTCCTTGTGCCAATCCTTCAGAAATCCTTGAAGGTGCTGCAGACATGACAGTTCATCATGTTCTGTTATGACAACGCGCGCGCGCGCCACGGGGTCTGCCGCTGCTCCTTTGGCCGGTCCTGCTGGAACTCATCGCAGATGCTGGGCACGTAAAGCAATTGGATGGCCTGCATCAGCCGCAGTGCTGCACTCTTGATCTTGCCGCTCTCTGCTGCTGCAGCAGTCAAATGTCCTCGGCCAAGGAGGAACGGGGATTGAAGCTATGGCACACTGAGCCAGAACAGGGAGAGAGCCGAACTTGCTCTCATAGACGCCCTGCACCGTGCCGCTGTCCCCGTCTTTGACTAGCAGCACCGGCACCTTTCCAAGGGGATTCAGCTTCAGCCACCACTCAGGTTTCTCGTCGATCTGGAACCACTGTCCTGCAGATCGGAGGAGATTCTGCATAGCTTTGGTCTGGAGTACATCAAGACGCTCCGGCGTGATTCAGCAATTCAGCATGATCTTCTTACCTGTGGATTTGTTCTTGAGCGCCACTTCATGGAGCGTCTGCGTTCAGCATCCAAACGATTCATTACATCGACCTTCTGTGTGCAGCACATGAAGTGTGCGCATCACATGCACTGCGGCGCCTCACAACAGCGCATCACTCACGTAAGGAGTCTGTTGTGCTTCGAGCGTGATCCACGTCCGCTGAGCAAAAGGGCAAAACCTGTTGCAGAGCATCGGAAACTCAACAACGATCAGTTCTGCAAGCTTCGGAGTCAGGGTGGCCTTTGCAGCATGCGCCGGGGGCGCACGATCATGTTGGTTAGCGTGCATCGCAATCCATGCATGAAACCGACACCGTAGACAATATCTTACCATGCGCTCAAGTAGTTGAGGCCAGCCTTCCAGACCGGCTCTGTCTGCAGCGACTCTGCTGCCATCGCAATTTACGGATGCACTAATATAAGCCTGGTAACTGGCCCTCTGCGTCACTGAAGTGTTGTGGATTGTTGTATTCGCACTTTCAACTTTGCGTCGTATGCAGGCAAGCAGATGAATGCGTGACATGTGATTTGCCTGAGATTCTAGCGGAGGAGCCGTCGAGCAGCTGTAGGTGGCAAACTTGGCGGCACTCAACGCCTGCGTGGGAGGGTTTGAATGAACATTGGACCACGATGCTTCCAAAATCGCAGTGCTCATGTGCTTCCAAGAGACATGCGCAAGTGTAGGCAGTGTTCGGCGCGGCGGAAGCGCATTTCAGCGCCCGCGCGCTCGATTGCAGCATGGCAGGCAAAATGCAGCTGTTTACGCCGCCTTGTATCAGCATGACTGCATTTGGTGTTCACTCAAATTCCCCTGCTGATTGCTGCCGCCAGCAGCGCGCTGCTGCTGCTAGTAGGTTACCGGAAAGCCTGCCGCAATGTTGCCTGCAGGGGGCCACGGCCTGACGCGAGACCATTTTTCTGAAGCCCACGCCGTCAATACCTGCCTGCTGCAGGCCGGCAGCAGATGCCGGCGAATGGACCGGATGGCGCCTCTGCATCATTCCTCAGGGGACCATCACTCCTCAGTGCCACAGACGCCGGCGGCCTCGGCCAGCAGGGCACGGAAGTCGCGGTCGTACTGCGGCACCGCCCCCGGCTGCAGAGCCTTGGCGCGCTCCACCCACCGCCGCAGGAACGACGGCACCGCCTGCGGATGGCGTCAGCATGCATTTGCTTCCTCCCGCAGAAGTCATCGAGGTACCGCTTTGAGGCTCTCTTTTTGACGCAGGCAACCAGGCAGATGCTGGCAGCACGCCTTTGTACCAAACGCAGCCTGCAAGACCCTTGTGCACTTCGCAACAGCATACAACAGCATGAAACAGCAGCAGCACGGTACACCTGCTTGGCGCACTGGCTGCGCCACATGGCGGCGCGGTCGGCGGCGAAGCCCGCCAGCTCGCCGCGCGTCCAGCCGCCGGGCGGGCAGTACCGCTTGCCGTCCGGCTGCATTGTCACGTCCCACGGCAGGTCCCGCCCTGTCCACATCTGCAGCAGGCAGGCGGGCACATCTTGTGTTGGCGAAGACATGTGCAAAATGGGAAATTGGCTGCAGCATGACCAGCGGCAATGAGAGTTGAAGTAATACTTCAACCTGAGCCAGTGGTTTTGACCCTGAGCCAGTGGCTTTGAACCATGCTGATGCTGCCTACTTCTGCTTGTCATGCAGACAGGCTCAGCTCGTCGGCGTCCAAGATTTTAACGCAGTCTTGAGGTGGCGACATGCCTCCAGCAGGGTGTAGCCCAGGGACTCCAGGTCGTCTGATGGCCCAATCTCCTGCGACAGCAGGCTCCTGCAGGTAGAACAACAGAGCGGTTTCCAGGGTGTTGCACCACAAAGAACACCCAGCCACGTCCAAGCAGCAGCGGCGTGCATGCATGCATGCATGCACGCACGCGCATAATGCGTGCGCCAAAATCGGCGTGCATGCAGTTGAGGCCGACCGACTGTACATTGTCAAGCTGCTGCGGGAAGGTGGCTGCCCTAAACCCCACACTAATGCAGAACACCTGGTGCTGGCGTAGTCGGGCGTGCCGCCGAACTCGGCGTGCAGGACCAGCGAGGTGGGCAGAGCGCGCGCAAAGCCAAAGTCCACCAGCACTACATATGCGCTGCTCAGCCCGGTCTGGTGCACGCCCAGGTCCACACAGAAGTTGCCTGCGCATGCAGACAGCACAGTGTGTTCCGAGATTCAATAGAGGCGAGTCTGCTATGGTGGTGAGGAGTGTGCTGCCGTCTGCATGTACAGCCACCATCCTGCAGCCCTGCCTATGGCTTTGATGCTTCACCAACATTGATCCTTCGAGACGGCATGCTGCATGCAAGCGATGCAGGCACATGCACAACCGTTGCAACTACTCTCAGAGGCATGATAGAGCAGACGCACCCGGCTTGACGTCGCGGTGCAGGATGCCTCGGTGGTGGCAGTACTGCAGCGCCTGCACGTCAGCAATGTGACATTTTAGTTTATCGGCCTGAAAGTATGACAAGCACTAGAGCACTTGTGTTGCTTCAGCCTTCCTGTGACAGGTGACAGCACAAGCCGGCGTTAACTGCAGGGGAAGCTCGCCGTTAGCATCTGGTTGGCGTAGCGCAGGAAGAGAGTGCGGTTGTGGGACAGGGCGCCGTCGATGAGGCAGTCCAGGCTGCCGCCCAGCAGCTGCATGGCGATCCACGGCCGCACCTGCCCCTTGCTGCACGCCAGCAGCCCCCGCCCGTACACTGCGGCAAAAGCGATATTCCCTCATCAGCCGCACGCTTTGCATGCATGCACTGATCAGCTGTCAGGCGATGTTGCAGGTGGTGCGGCAGCCTGCATGCCGCTTCCATGTACAGCAGCAGGCGGAGGCATCCTGGGATCTGCTGCGGATCACTGCACGCTGCTTCCCGCCGATGCCGTCGAGGCGTTTTGCAGTTCATAACGCAGCACCTTCGGCGATGCCGAACTGCTGGATGTCGGGTACTGCGCTCATCACGGCGCCCAGCCTCGTGTAGCAGTCCCACTCGGCCAGGTGCACCTCGTATGCGGGGTCGTCCACCGCCTCCACCGGGTGCCCCAGCTTCAGTGCCGCCCAGGCGCCTGCACGGTGAGGTGCACGTGCAATCATGAAGCGGAACAGCTGCATGGTAATAGATTCAGCTGCTTAAACCTGACATAATGAGCAGACGCTGGAGACGCAGCGTGACTGTGGGCCAAAACGAACAGTCTTCACCTGTGTGGGAGTGGCGGCACAGGAACACCTGGCACTGCCCGCCTGCGATTGAACATGTGCAAGCACTCCAGGAGGGTTTCACCAAGTAGACATGCATCACTACAGAATCAGATTATAGGCGCAGCCAAGGTGCAATTAATACTGCCATTGCACTGATGAACTTGTCGATGCTGCACTGTGCGTGGCATTATGGGTAATTGCAACGTGCGCACCGTCGCCGATCCGCTTGTCGATTTCGTACAGCTGCACACTGGGAGGCGGCGGGGGTTGGCATGGCCTCTGGTTCTGGTCCTTGCGAACCATTCTGGAACAGTGTGATGCACTGCACCTCCTTGTCAGCGGCGCGGCCGCACCGCTGCGCGTCTTAGACCGCAGCCGCTCACACTGCAAGCCTGCATTGCAAACGTCTTGCGTTCAAACCCTACCCTGTCTGCGCACATCGTTCAATGGCAAGCAGAAATCAATACGCGACGCACTGTTTCAGAAAGAGAGGCGGCCATGCCAAACAAGCTGTGCCTGCAAAGTGAGTTTGTGAGACGAACACACCTGCTGACTAGGCAACCAGCAGCGGAGGCCATCATCCTGCGTTCTGGCTGTGATTTCGGACGCTGTACTGAGGTGCCTGAGCAGGATTGCAGCAGTCAATATGCAGTTCGCGCTGTCGTCACAGCTCCTGCCTCACGCACACGGGCTAGTGTCCCAAGCTGGCTGCAGACAAAGCTCTTCTCACGCTGAGGCAACGCGCTGGCCACCTTGTCAAACCCACTGCGCGCAACGCCAGGGTTCTGAGCAGGGATCTGGCAGCCGTGCGAGCGTGTTGTGAGCAGGCAGCACCACGAAGCTTGCTGGGTTTGGCGAACAGCAAGACCCTATTGCGCGCCAGAATAACTTCGGGTGGCATGTCGCCACTAGACCCTACGCAGTGTTTCTTACCTCCCTTGCCAAGTTCCGTGCGTAGTTTGCGCAAGCGCATGCGCAAACTGCTGTTGCACGCTTGCTTGTCAGAGACCAGATTGGCAACATCTCTCGCAGGCCACGGTGTGTCACGCAACTGACGCAAGGACTTTTGCAAGCCGCCTCATTGCGACCGTTTCCGACAGCGCATACTCGCTCGCCGCGTTGAGCAAGCCTGCGCCCACAGACTGAAACCGTCTGATAGCATACGAGCAATAGAATATGCTAGCCCATTCTCTCCCCGGCGTATCACCTTGGTGTCCGGCATGCGCCACAGAGGTGCAGTCCCCTGCAGTGCGCGGCTAGCGAGCAAACGACCATGCATGTGCAGCCTTGCCAGTTTTTGTTTCGGCCTTCTTGTCTGATTTGCTCACGCTGTCTGATCATTCGCGATGCTGTGCAGGTGTTCATGCAGCGGCAGACAGCGCCGCGGCTCAGCAGAGCGGCAAGGCCGCTGCAGACGTCTGCCGCACTGAGCAGAAAGGTAAATGCGTTCACATGCTGCCTTGGAGAAGATACCTGGCATCTGCGTTCGTGCATGCAGCTCCTGACTTCGTCTGTGTCGGTCACACAGGCGTCGCACTACACTGGCGTTGTCGATCAACTCAATGGCTCGCCGCTAATGCCGCACATCGTCGAGTCGCCGGAGGGCTCGCCCGTCGTGCTTGAGCAGCCGTCACATGGCACCAGCGGCAGCAGCTCGGCGGGCATCGCCAGCTCAGAGGAGGAGCGGGATGAGAGCCGCGACTTTGCCATCGCCATGGCGCAGCTAGCCCATGAGACCAAGGGCAACGACATCATGGTGCTGCATGTGGCGCCCCTCATCTACTGGACCAGCTACATGGTAGGTCGCAAGCCTTGATGGCACGTTGCTCGGCTTGCCGCCCGCTCAAGAGCAAGACAACTGCGTAACACATGCTTTGTGCAGCATGCCGGACTAAGACACCGCCTCATGATTCTTGTTCTGCCCTGGCCCAGGTGTTCGTCACAGTCTTCTCCAGGCCGCAGCTGGGCGCGGTGCTGGGCAAGATGGAAAAGGAGGCAGCGGAGAAGTGGGACCGGCAGCTCAACGAGGGCGCCCACCCCAGCAGGTAGGCGCGCAGGCTTCTGTTGAATAAACGCTCTGTCGATGTAGCACTGAATGAGGATGCTGCAGGGTTCTGTACGCTGCATGCTGACACAGCCGCTGAAGGCGCGACCACTCCTCGTGTGCTGGCGGACAGCATTATGCCATGAAAGTGCTTCTGAGCATTAGATGAACGAAAAGTCATATGAAGTGGGCAAAAATCTCGTGCTGCAGAACGGAGTGGGAGGTGCTGGACCTGGGTGATGTCGTCGTCCACGTCTTTACTGCGGAGCAGCGGGAGTACTTTGACCTGGAGACCTTCTACGGCGCAGCGGAGGAGGCAAGTTCTTGGCCTCCTGCAGCATCGTGTATCTGCATTGTCAGTGGATCACTGCGGTCACTGTCTCCGGCGAGCTGTTTGCAAGATTGCTGCGTGCTATCAATATGCCATTACTATGGACTTTGAAAACTGATTTTCGTGTGCGCACCGACAGATTGCGCTACCATTCACCACCGAGAGCTTTGCGGAGCAGCGGGATGCGGACATTGCTTGGGCTCAGAAGCTGTAGAGATCCTCTTAGCTTAGCTCCGTCGAGCGCGGTGACGGCAACAGCGCGCGGACTGGTCTTCACATTGACACCGGAAATGACCTCAGTCACATACACTGCTAAGCTGCCGATATGTTTTTATGCGGGGATTCCACACTGTAATTCTTCTGCTCGAGTGCGTAACTCTCGGCTTGCACGGTGATTCACGGTTTCGCTTGTGTAAATTTTTTTTGGCCGCCGCCGCGCTTCCTGCAGGCGCCATGCACTACTTCCATGCAAATCACTTGAGCTAGCGCTCGGTTCATGCCCACATCAACATTGACAGGTTTCGAGACCGTATTTTGGGGGGTCATGCATTGAGAAGGAAAGGGTAGCAAGGCGTTCAGCAGCAAGGATGCCGAAGGACACCGAGCTCGATCGGATCGTCCTCCAGTACCTACAAAAGCGCAGGCAGGCATCGCGATCTGCGTGTGCATGGTGCACCTGGTTTTTCATGTAACCCCTTGGATTGCTTTGACGCGCAAAGGCAGGTCATTGACATTTATTGGCTGGGTTCAAGGCGGGGAACTGGCACCCCACCACGATCTGCTGGCATGCAGGTTCACGAACGCGGAGCGACTGTTCCGGGAGGAGGCCAACCTGATGAGCGACACGGCAGCCGGGACTCCAGCCGATCCCGGCGTCTTTCAGGACCTGGTGCTGTTCAATGTGGCCGGCGGGGACGCACGGCGCTTCCTGGAGGAATACGACCGGCTGGCCGCCTGGATCGACAATTCCCTTGACCTGTACAAGGTGCAGACGCCTGAAAATCAGCACATATGCAGGCACTAGGGACGGCTGCCATTTACGATTCCTCTGCTGCCTGCTTGTGCGCGTCGCGGCAGGCGGCTCACAGCGAGCGCCGGCACAGCATGCCTTAAGCAGGGGGACACCTTTGCTCTCGTACAAAAGGTTGCAAATAACGATGGAACCGTGCTGCTGCCACAGGCGGAGGTGTCCCGGGTGCTGTGGCCGGCATTCGTGCACTGCTATCTTGGGCTGGTGAAGCGCAATGCGACGGCTGAGGCGCACCAGCTCATAACGCGGCACAAGGCGCGCTTCACCGACGCCGCCGCGGGAGCAGCCAACCAGCAGCACACGCAGGTGCGCAAGGAAGCATGCATGCATGTCGCCCAGCCGTCAGGGCAAATGCGATGTGCGTCAATTGGCGTACGTCCGCACACTCTGCTGGTCAGGGAGCTTCGCGGGGCGCACATTGCAACCATGCAGTGCGATAAGATTGGAACGCAATCACAGTTGCCCCTCCCTGTTGCACACTGCAAAACCGACAGCCCGTGCGTGCGGTGAGGGAGCCGCCGCAGGCGGCGGCGCTGCTGCAGCATCCGGCGACCAGACCAAGCATGCAAGTTACAGAAGTGTGTCGATCACATGGCCGCATTGTACACTCGAACCATCTGAATCCTACAGGAGGTGAGGGAGCTGGCGGCGGTGGCGGTGCCGCAGCACCTGGCGACCAGCCGCGTGGCGCAGGCGGCGGCGGGCTCGCGCACGCACCTCACGCTGACGGGCTTCAGCCTGGAGCTGCTCATGGGCTTCCTGCACTCCGCGCGCCTGTCGCTGGTGCTGGGCATCCTCAACGAGCACGTCACCTTCCAGGTGGGCAGGCGCAAATCCCGGCAGGAGCTCTGGCTACAACTCTGGCTACCACTCACTCCAACATGTTTCTCGGCTTCACTGTTGTGGCCGCAAACCTTCTCCGACTCGAAAGCGTGGCTCCGAAGAGCCAGACTGCGAAAAGCCGGAAGTCCTAATTGTAAGGGTAGCGATATAAGCTGTATAGCGAAGACTGGCTGGACAGCCGACCACTGGGGTACAACATAGCCCAGGGCAGGATCGGTCTCGGGGCGGTCAGCAGTTTGCGATGTTCTGGATATGAGCGATGGCCAACAAAGGCGTCAAGGCCAGGCAAACACGCCACTCATACAGCTAGGTGTCCATAGCGACCGCATCCAATAGAGATCCTAGGTGTCCATGGAGATCGTTGTGTCCCCTCTTTAAGACAGCGATGAACAAAGAAGGCCAGTGACGCCGACAGCAGGGTTTATTTTGAAAAGCAAGAAACAGAGAAAGCCAGTCAGAACGGGCCTCCTTTGTTTTTCTTTGTTTTTGAAATTCGACTGCGGATTTTTTCCCTTCAAAAATGGAATACACTCGGTTCCCTGTTGCTCTTCGCTCCTCTTTAGAAGGTCATAGGACAAAGGAGGTCCTGAACGACATTAAATTACAGAAAAAGGTTTTGCTGCTCCACAAGAGGAGGCGCTCCGTGTGGTGTGAACTTTCAAACAGTACATGATGCTGCAACCCTACATCACCATGCAAACAGAGGGCAGTGACGAATGATCACCGCAGGCCTCCTCAGTTCATTCTTTTTGAAAAGCAGAGCTGTCGTAGTTTCTGTTGTCGGTGAACTGTAGTGGCGTTCTAGTCATTTAAAAATGAGATAACAAAGCGAGCTCGTTCGCATCCACTTACATCGACACCTTTACAAGCATGCAGACGGCCCCCTATGTTTCCTCGTTTCTCGAAAGTCGGTGGCTCGCGTCCGCCTGGTTTGTAAAACAAGAAAGCAATTGCGCTTTAAAAAAATGAAAACCAGAGGAGGCCTCCTACTGAATGTATTCAAAACTGTCGAGGCCAGGCTTTCTTGCCCTGCAGGGACGCCGCAGCAGGGATGCCCCGCTTCGCGTGTAAAGACAAACACCAACCTGCGGGACTGTTACTCGGGCTCAGGTGAAGGAGGACCGCCCGCCCGCCGGCGGCGCAAAGGAGGGTCCGAAAGCAGTCACGCTGTATGACAATCGCTGTATCAGGTTGCATGACTCATTCGACAGGTGACGGAGGGGCCGCCTGCTGGCGGCGCGCAGGAGGGGCAGGACGCTGAGGCGGAGGCGTTTGAGGCCGGGCAGCGGGAGGTTGCGGCCTTCAACACGTCCCAGCTGCGGCTGGGCATCCTGCAGGTCAGCCCTGTTACGCACTGCTGATGTTCTCCTAGATTCCTATACCTCACAGGGCGAGGTGGCGGCCTTCAAAAAGCCGCCCAGTTAAAAACAGTCCGGGGTTGGGAATCCTTGCATGCAGCTTTTCGCATTCAAATAAAATCGCTTCTGGCTGCGCAGGGCAGCATTGAAGACAGTTCAGCTCGTCGAAGCCGCTGTGATATTATGCACCCTTCGTGAAACCTGAACGTTCTCGTTGATCAAGCTTTCTGCCTCCCTTGTCCACGGCTAGCACCGAGGACACGCTCCAGACGCTGCAGGCGCATCGCACCAAAGTCCTGCCGAAATGGAGATGCGTTGCGTCTAGTGGCAGCTCCAGATGGCCAAGCTGACACCATTTCCGGCTTTGGTGCTGCAGGGCAGCATTGAGGACAAGTTCCAGACGCTGCAGGCGCAGCGCACCGAGGCGGAGCTGGAAAATGTGCCCGATACCGACGCCGACGGCAAGCCGCTGACGAAGAAAGCGCGCGCCGCCCTCGTCAAGGCCGCCGAGCAGGTGAGCGATTGTGGCACATGGTTTGCTTTGCATTGCGGCTTTCTTTGCATCTTGCAAGGCTGTGAGGTGCGCTCGTCCAGGCCGCCGAGCAGGTGCGGACGCAGTTGGCATGTCTCTGCATGACCCCTTCCCACTGCACTGCACATACACTTATCCGCTCTGCAGTGCACGACTCCCGTCAAGGCTGTCGAGCAGGTGCGCGTGCTGTGGGAACCTGAAAACATACTCAGCCCGGTTTGCAAGTCCTCAATCTACATGCGGTGCGCATTGTCGCAGCCCTGCATCGTGGAGCGTGATGGTGTGTGTCACTGTCGAAAAGTCGTGCTCCATGCAAGCAACCAACCCTGACTGACCCGTGTCTCCCGCCCGCAGGCGCGGATGGCGCAGGCGGAGGCAGCCATCGAGGCCGCAGTGCCATGCTTGCGGATGCCGGGCTGACTGTCTGTGTTCTTCTTTTGATACCTTCCGCATCCCTGTGCGCAGGCGCGATTGGCGCAGGCGGAGGCGGCCATCGAGCGCATCGAGGCCGCGGTGCCGCTGCCGCCGCCGCCGCACGGCTACGAGGCAGCTGTGCAGGTAAGCTGTGGACTCTGTTTATAGCATTGTGTCGCCTTTTGAGACACGAGTCAATGGGGCGTGCGTCCATGAAACGTAGAACCAAGCTATGGATGCAGTTTCCGGGCAAATGGGATACACAACTGGAAGTCTCACACAGCGCACAACGGCGCAGGCGGACCTGGAGGCCAGGCAGGCAGTGGGCAGCAACGCGCTGCCGAGCTGCGCTTTCTTCACCTTCGTCAACACCGCGCAGGCGCTCAACTGCGCGGCCTTCTCGCTCGACAGCAGCCGCGTTGTCGGTGCGCAGTCTGTCGCACCAGAGTAACGGTTGACAGTAGGCTTTGTGAAGCTGGAGCCCTTCGCGCTGTCTCTGGAGTGACCAGCCTTGCTGTTGCCAAATCTGCAGCACGCGTGTGCAGCCGCATGCATGGCGCTGCTGTCACAACCCCAGCACAGGAGGCTCCTCAGGACAGCGGAGCAACAGTGGCTAGTTCTGCCCTCAGGCGGCTTTGCGGACTCGACGGTGCGGCTGTACGACCTGCAGCGCATGGCGGAGGCCGGTGGCGCGCTGCCCAACGGCGGCAGCAGCAATAGCAGCAGAGACGGAAACGATCGCGCCGGCGACGGCGGCTGCGTCACGCTGCGCGGCCACGCAGGGCCCGTGTTTGGCGTCGACCTCAGCGCCGACGGCCAGTTCCTGTTTTCCGGCTCCGCCGATGGGTGAGAGTATTGGATGTTGAAGCAACAGACTGCTGCCGCAGCCGAGCCGCAGCCAGCAGAGTCGTTCCACCCGTTTTGTCATGCCTGCAGCATGCAGATCCAGCACGCAGATCCTGATGCGACACAACAGTGCGAATCAGCTGATGAGCTGTGCCGGGGCCCGCGGCACGCGCAACATGCTCGACACCCGGGCAACGGACAAGTGCCGAAGGCTGACGGCTCTGCTGGCGCCCTGTAACAGGACTGTCAAGCTGTGGAGCACGGAGCTGGCAGCAAACTTAGTCACCTTCCGAGGGCATTTGTTCCCGGTGTGGGACACTGCCGCGTGCCCCGGCGGCCAGTACGTCGCCTCCGGTTCCGCGGATCGCACAGCGCGCATCTGGTCCACAGAGCGCGCCCAGGCCCTGCGCCTGCTCGTGGGTGCGCCCCTTCCTTCACTATCATCAAGCAGGGCACCAAGCGGACGCGGAGGTTGACATTTGGCTGACATTTGTACTGAACTTCATTCTTGGTCTGTTCGTAAAATGTGTGGTGCAGGGCAGCAGGCGGATGTGGAGGTGGTGCGGTGGCACCCCACCTGCCAGTGCCTGTCGGTTCAATCCAAAGAGCTTCTCCTTGGACTGACCCTCTGAAACATGGCGCAGGGCACCAAGCGGATGTGGAGGTGGTGCGGTGGCACCCCACCTGCCAGTACCTGGCGACGGGCAGCAGCGACCGCACCGTGCGCCTGTGGGACGCCACCTCCGGCGCCTGCGTCCGCATCTTCGTCGGCCATCGCGCGCCGGTGCGCTCTCCCACAGGCCCGCTGGCCATGGCTGTGCTCATGCACTTGCTTCACCATTCCTTGGATCGTGCGTCGAAAGCCTGCAGGCAGCAAGCCTCTGGGGTGGGGACGATTGGGCACAATGGCAGTGCCGGCACATGTATCGTGGCGTGCACCTTACGGGCTGCGACATGACTGGCGACCCAAATGACGCCTGCGCAGATCACCGCGCCGGACTTCACGCCCGACAGAAAGACGATGGCGGGCGGCGGCGAGGACGGCGGCGCAGCGGCTTGCGTTTTTGTTATGTAGTCATTGAAAAGGTTTGTTGGTACATTGAAGGCGCATCATTCACTGTGCAGATCACAGCGCTGGAGTTTACGCCCGACGGCAAGACGATGGTGGTCGGCGGCGATGACGGCGGTGTGGCAGCCTGGGACGTCGCGGGGGCGCGCCGCATCGGGCAGGCACAGCAGCACGGTGGCGCCGTTTGGGCGTTATCCGTCAGCCGCGGCGACGGCGCCCTGCTGGCCTCAGGTAGGGTTTGCTTGGTGTGACATCAGCACTAGCGTGTAGGGATTGGCGTGCGGGCGCTGTCAGCCAGCCGCGGCGATGGCGCCCTGCTGGCCTCAGGTGGGGTGCAGAGCTCGGTCCGTCAGGGTTTATGAATAACGTCGAGTGAAATTGCGCCGCTGTCAGCGGCGGCGGCGCGCTGGCGGTCTCAGGTGGGGCTCAGGCAAGTGGCTGCTCTTCGTGCTGGAGGCGCTGCGCACAGCCGCCCCGCCATTGACGATGTTGTGTGGATGGCATAGGCTTTTGGGGCATCTGCAGCACTTCCCTTGCAACCTGTTCGCTGTGCTTTGCCAGTACCTTCTGTGTGCAGGTGAAACTTGCAAACGTTGCTCCTGAAGACGCGACCTCTGACCGCTGCCACGCAGGCGGCGCTGACAATACGGTGCGGCTGTGGAACCTGCGGGAGGCATCAGGCGCGGGCGAGGCGGCAGGCAAGGGCACAGCCACTGGCGCCGGCGCCGCGGCGCCGGCCGCGGCCGCCCTGCCGGGTCTGCTGAAGACGTACCCAACGAAGGCGACGCCGGTCTTTGCGCTGAAGTTCACTCAGCGCAACCTGCTGCTGGGCACGGGCGCGCTGACGCTGACACGCAGGAATCGCTGAGATGCAATGTGCCGAAGAAGGATTTGGGGTGTGAGACCGGGTGCATGCCAGACCACGATGTCGTAACCGTGTGACGGCGACGCAAATTCTGAAGTGGGCATTCCCTGTACGAGTAACAGCCGCTGGCAGTAGAGCTTTTATCGACCGTTTACCACATACCTACCAGCAGCACGATAGTAGAGGCCGGCCTGCATCTGTGCAACTTGGCGGCGCGCGGCAGGTGTGCACGCGCTGCCGTTGCAGGCGTCGCATGTCCTTGCACCCACCTGCAGGATCATTGCACGACCTGGAGCCATTGCCGAACGGGTTCATGCTGCTATGCATGGTCATCAGACGTCAATAGCTCTGCAGGGACTGGCTCTCGGGTGCCCTTCTCCACAGCGAGCCACGTTGGTTGCTGACAGGGTTTTTGATTAGTAAGCTGCCAGCAACGGTGGGCAATGAATGCGCGCCCCTGCATTTCGACAGTGCATTCGAACCATAATCACGCAAACTGGCCGGGCCTCTCGCCCTCGCACGCTCAATGCAAAGGCTTTGAACCAGCTTCAAAAGCATGACACTTCAAATGCTTGGACACACCAGTTCTTTGGCCCTGGGACGCACGCACTTGCACAGGTGTCTGCCGAGGTCGTGCCTGCAGGCGCCGCGAGTTGCGCTGCGCCCGCTGCAGGCGCCGCAGCTCGCACGTATTACAGCCGGATTCAGCAGGCGACGCCAGCATGTGCAGCGCCAGCGCCTGAGCCTTATCCGGGCCGGCGAGCACAAGGGCTCACCGACCAATGGGCAGGTGACAAAGCACTCCTTGGACGGGGTCTCTGGGCAGCTGGGCATGCATGGATGCGTTGGTCGTGCAGATTCAATCTTTTTGAAGAGTAAAGCACGGCGGCATGGGCTTCGCGAGCCGAAAGGCAGCTGGACCCGGACAGCCATCGTCTGAGTCAGCGACCGGAGCTCTCGCTTGCGGGGGGGTGGTCAGCAGCATACAACCTGATCGGTTCTCGTTTGCAGGATGACGACGGAGAGGGTGAGCGGTTCCAGGAGACCTTCGTGCGCTCGTTCCTGCTCGGCCTGGGAGCTGGAGCCATCCTGGAGACTCTGCACGTCACCAGCAAGGTGCACAGAGCTTTTTCGCACAGGCATCGCATGCGCTTTCGTTCCTTCTCGCATGTTCCATATCTGAGGGAGGTATGGATGGGCAAAATCCTCCTGCTCGACTGTGAAGAGAATTCGTTGCAACGACTTCTCCTCGGCCTTTCCGACCCTTTGTGTTTGCCCACCATCCTGCCATGCACGACAGTGCTCTGCCTCTCAAATCATTAAAGGGACGAGATGTGCAGTCTGATGTTAAAAGTACGGCCATCGGGCCATGCGTGCATGTTTTGCCAGCTTGCAGTAAAGCCGTGATGACTTTGTGTATGTCACCGCGGGCGCTGCCACGCTGCCATGCAGCACAGCACTCCATATCGCAAAGCACTTATAGTGTCGAAACCTGCGATTCACTGTGACAAGCACAGCGGCTCGGCCATGCATTGCCCGCTCGTGCAGGCTTTGCCTGTCTGCCGTAACGGCAGGACCCTTCGCTTTCCTGTGCAGGACCTGTGCTCCACATCTCAAATTATTTGCAGGATGGTGTTACGAGTGCGTCTGTTGGGTCATGTGTGAAACGTTACCACTTCGCCATGATGGCAGTTTCGTGCGCCCCGCAGTTTGTGGGCCTCGGGGGCCAGTTCGCTCGGGCGCACCATGCGTGAAAGAATGCCACGTGGTCATGACGGCTGTGTTGTGCGCCCCACAGTTTGTGGGCCTCGTGGGCCAGTTCGCCCAGGCGCACCAGCTGGCGGAGCTGCGGGACGTCCTGCCCAGCATCTCGCACCAGTTCTCGCCGCTGTTCGCCGCCGACCATGCCGTCGCCATGTGAGTTTGCGAAGTGGCTTTGCCATGCCCCTCGCCCACCGGCCGCCGGCTGCAACTGGATGCTTCGTAATGAAGCGCGCTTCAGTCGCAGACCACAGCATCCCAGACGCTCACCGTAAACTTCCCGCCATAATTATGTTTCTGCATATGCAGCATGTTCTGGGCGCTGTTCTACGTCATGGAGGCGGGTGCGATCATGACCATCCTGATGCAGCACGGCGGCGATAAGAAGGCAGCGGTGCGTTCAGCAGTCTCTTATGCAGATCTCAGAAATCATTCAGTGGTGCACTGCTTTTGGGGCCTAGTCCTGGCTGCTTGGCATTTGATCCTTTTTGGCGCATTGCCATCATGACGATGTGCCGCTGCCACACGCAGGGCAAGGCGATCTCGCAGCTGAAGACGCTGCCGCAGGTACTGCTACCGTCGACCTTCCCCCTGGTCAAGCAGCTGGTCAAGTACACGCGCAACTTCCAGGCAAGTCCTTGCCCCTTAGCAAGCGCTGTGATGACATGCCGCAAGCAGTGTCAACGTATTTAACAAGCCAGAAAGTCTGCACCATGCTGCCAGATGTCTTAAAATGCACAGGCAAATGTGAAGGCTGTTACTCTGCCCAACGTTGGAACATCTACAAATTCTTGACCTCCTGATCTTCGTATACGTGCTGCAGCCAGCGGCCGCGGGAGTGCCCGCCCGCGCGCGCGCGGCGCCAATGCTGCCGGTGCTGCCGCCAATGCAGCCGCCCGACAGGACGGCGTTCCTGGACGCTGGCGAGGCGGTGCTGGCGCCGCCTGCGCCGCCCGCCGTCGGCACACAGGACAAGGTACATGCCTGGAACTCTTTCACTTGTATCGAACAATCAATCTAGAATCCTGCGATCTGGACGCGGGGGGAGCGGTGCTGGCGCCGCCCGCACCACCCTCGTCGGCAGAAAGACAAGGTAAAACCGTGAACTCCTGGATTTCGGTTGAACAAGGTTTCAACTCGGACAGGAACACCAATTAAAGGTTAGTCCTCGTTCATACCGTGCTGCTTTCGGCAGGCGCCCTCGCTTTGCAGCGGCTCATGCGCCGGCCTGCGCATGTCGGAATGAGCTGCTCGACTGGTGACGTAGCGTGTGCTATGTGTGCATTTAGAAAAGAGCTGCTTGATTACTGACTTACTCCTGTTCATTCGGCAGGTGGGCGGCGTTGCTCGCCCGCAGTCCAATGTTGTCCCAGCGCCCTCCCGCGCAAAGTCGCCGGCAGAAGGTACGCATGCCTTCAGCCGTGCCAAATGCCACCATGCACTGCAGTATTACCAACAATACAGTAATACCAGGAATACAAGTGTAGAGTTCTTGCAGCAACGGAGTTGATGCTGTTACGTAATCTTGCTCCAGCGCCTATGTGTTGAATCTTGGCTGTAATGTCAAAAATACAATGCCAAAGCATACACAACAGCCCTCATCCTGATCTTCACGCCTGCTCTTGTGCAGCGGCGGCCAGCATCAGCGCCTTTGCGCCCAGCACGCCTGCGGAGGAGATTGCCCCTGCGCCCGGCAAGGATGTCGAGCGACGACGCGAGCGGCACACCCTTCCCGGCGAAGTAATATAAATGAGCAAACCACTCTGTGACAGAGAACGTGTTGGCATGGCAGCATCTGATGTGCGCAGGCCCATGAGTATGGAGGTCGATTGAATGCTTGCCCACATGGACCGCTCTGGAGACAAGTTCCTGAGACTGAACCCTGCTGCATGGCAGGTGGCGGACCCGTCGACCAGTGACACGCAGTGGGCGCACCGCCAGCGTGAGCTGCTCAACCGGCGGCTGTATCTGAAGGACTTTTGGTATGCAGCAGGTGCGCACCGGACCCGCCTCTCTCGCCTGGTCTTGGCACTGCAGTGACGAGTTTTCGATATGGTGCCACCTCTGCAGCTGGTGTTTGCAGGCTCATGTTTTAGGGGTGCCACGGTCAAGATAACTCCTGTCATCTGCAGCAGCATCCCAGCTGCACCTCGATGTGGCCTGCACGACCGCAGGGCAATGGTGTAGAATCTGCTACATTGCTGATGCTCTGTGCCTTCTCTGCCGCCCGCAGCCCTGTCGTAGGTGGGCGAGAAAGAAACCTGTCGGCGTCAAGATTCTGTTCGTGAAGATCGTGGTGTTCCTCAATCAAACCTTTACATGCTTTCTGTACCTGCCGCGCAGCGCTGTCGCAGAATGTCGGTAAGAAGCCCGTCGGTGTGGAGATGCTGAGCGAGAAGATTGTGCTGTTCCGCGACGACAGCGGCAAGGTGGTTGCCATCAACGATGTGTGCCCCCACCGCGGCGCCCCACTCCACGACGGTGAGTGCTAGAGCCCTTAAGTGTTGTGCAAAGGGTTTCCGGCGTTTACGCGCACGGATGCATTCTGCAGCCTCCTGCACTGCCGAAATGATACACATGCTCAGCCCAACGGCACACCAGCTGCAGTGCGCTCCTGAGCTCTTCGCACTCGCGCGTGCCTGGCTTATCAGACTCTTTGCCGCCTGTGCAGGCTGGGTGAGCAAAGTGGACGGCCACTCGTGCGTGGTGTGCCCCTACCATGGCTGGGCGTTTGACGCGGAGGGTAAAGTGCGCGATGTGCCCGCCTCCGAGAACAAGGTGCGATCTCCTGACTGAACACATTGCTGCTCTTGGAATTTCTGCTAGTGGGATTGTAGCCATGGCTCTACCAGTCTGGCGCACAATGCCGCCCGCGCTGCAGTGTGTCGACTCTCCTCTCTGCCATGGCAGGACGATCAGCCTGCCTTGTGGACGGACGTTGCGACACATACTGCTGCCCTGGATGTTGTGGCATTGCGACTGGCCCATGCCTTTCCTGAGCCCTCGCCTCAAGAGGGGTTGCCTGCTGCATCAGTGCGAGTAAAGCCTCGATGGCGTGTCCGCCCACAGCATCCCAAAGGAGCAGCTTCATGCGGCTGTTAAATATCCCGTGTGCCATCTCGCATTCTGCTCCTTTGTATGGCAGGGGGACTGGCCATGGCTGCCGGTGGTGTCGGTGTACGACTTGGCGGGGAAGGGCGTGGGTGGAGAAGGGCGGCTTCGTGTGGCTCTCAAAAGCCCCTCAACATCCCTACATAAGCTTGTGTCCTCAATCACGTCTCATTCAAATGGCAGGGCGACAAGCCGAAGCTGCCGGTGGGGTCCGCCTATGATGTGGTGGAGGGCGGCTTTTTGAGTCCCCGACATCTAGATATGTATAGAAACTGTCTCATCTTTCCCTGATTCAATTGGCAGGGCGACTGGCCAAAGCTGCCGGTGGTGTCTGCGTACGACGTGGTGGAGAAGGGCGGCTTCGTGTGGCTGTTCAACGGCTCCAAGCACATGCCCATGGACGTGCGCCCCCCCATCCCTTACGTCGACGAGCTGGACGACCCCCGGTGCGCCTAATGACACATAGACTCACATCTAGCCCCCAAATCCATTGCTTGCATCGGCCCATTCCTTTACATCGACGAGCTGGACGATCACCTTTGCGCCGCTGACAAACTGTAAACCCTGCTGCCGATTCTGGCTCGAGCGCCGGCCCGTTGCCTATGTCAATAAGTCGGATGACACCGGTGCGCCAAATGACCAGGCTGTGATCCGCAGCGTTTTGAGCACCCCAACCAGCAGCGGCAATGCAGTGCATGCAGTCAGCGCTCTCCCTGCCACACCAGCTGCCCAGGCAAAAGGCAATCTGGTGATGGGCTGGACCTACAGGAGCAGGATTGAAGGCTGTGCCTCTGGAAGAAGTTCCGCCTATGCAAATACAATACTCTTGTTGAGCAGGTGGAAGCCGGTGTATGGCGAGATCGAGTTTGAGTGCGGGCACTGGGCCGTCTTTGAGAACGCCATCGACATGGCGCACATCCACTACCTCCACTCCGACTCCTTCGGCAACAAGGTGCCTACCTTTGTCTCCTGCACAGCAGCCGCTGCATGCAGCTGACGACCCTGTTCGGATTGACAAACACTCTGCTCTGACAACAGTTCATAACAGGTTTGATATTGTCATCTTCCATAGCGTGGAGAGTCAAATAGCATCGTCAGTCTGATTCCAACCGGCGCGTTCATCTGCTTGCAGGACGCGCCGTCCATCAGGGAGATGGAGGCCAAGAACGGACCCTTCTCCGTGAGCGCCACCTTCGCGCTGACCAACAAGCCTGTCAACGCGCTGTGGGAGTGGAGCAAGGTGCGCTCTGGCGGCGCTCTCAGCACATTCGTGCTACACAGCTGGCAAGCTGCAGCCGCGACGTGCTGTCACTGTCATTGCAAAGACTCGCGGACTGCACAGCCGCAGCAGCTGGTGGCGCCTGAATCATCATGAATTTCAGCCCTGAACGCGAGCATCTTTGTCTCGACATTCACAATTAAAGTCCTGCACAGACATGTTTCTGAGGATCATACACCTCGATGTGCAGGTGAAGGAGGTGCAGGTCACGGCACGCGCGATGCTGCCCTCCACTTCCGTCATCTCCTTCACCCTGGGTGTGCGGCCGCTCTTTTGTGCTCTTCCAAACGGCACATGCCAGCTGTGCCTTACGTATACTCATGGCTGGAGTCTGGAAGCAATCATGTGCCAGGACTAGGGCTCTCATGCCAGCTGGAAAGGTGGTTAGACAGTGCTGCATGGCCCTCGTGAGCGGTTTGCTCAGTGCTGCACCATGGACGACCAGCCCATGTTGCGGATCATTTTGTTTCGCTCTCAAGGGTCGCCTTATTGCAGACCTCAACCAATAGCATATGGCCATCCTCACCAGGGTCTCCACATCTCAATTCCCAACACAGGCAACGGGCTGTCCTTCACCACCTTCGTCAACACGGTGCCCATCAACGAGGGGCGCAGCATCAACCGCTTCGCGCTGATCCGCAACCTGGAGGCGCCGATTGTGCCGGGCGTCACCGGCAAGATCTTCAACATGGGTGCCTGGGACAAGCTGGCGCATGACGCCATGATCAAGTGCGCACATTTTGAAACCAGCTGAATTTTCGCTTCTGCATTTGAAATGGTGCTTTGTATGTTTCGAAAGGTTACTGGAGAATTCACACGCAATGCTGTTCCGTTAATGTGTGCTGCAAAAGAGCACACGCTGCCTCGCCAAGTGGAAGGTGCCGGCTGCTTGTGCTCTCTGCAGCTGACGTATTCCGATCAGGATTGCCAGCAGCACCAGGTGTAGGGCGGAGCGGACGTGCCCCGGATGCACTGCAGTAGTGGCCCAACATCAAGGAAGAAGCCTTCCGCCGTTGGCTCGTTTCGTTTGACTGCCTCCAGGATCCTGAGCGAGGACAAGGCAATGGCGGAGCAGCTGTGGCCGGACCTGCTGCAGCGAGGAAAGAGAACTGTAGACCAGTTCAAGTATCACATTGTAGTCAGCTTCTGTCGGTTTTCATTAGGATCCTGAGCGAGGACAAGGCGATGGTGGAGCAGCTGCGACCGGACCTGCTGCAGCGGGAGGTCAACGTCAAGGCCGACGGCGTGCAGACCGCCTTCCGCCGCCTGCGCCAGGTGACTGCCACTTGAACTGCGTGCTCATGTACATCGCGCCTTTTGTTATGCTCGCTTTGCTCTGCTCGCTCAGCTGGTCAACTCGAGGTGGCCTTGCTTTGTCCACAGCAGATTGTTTTCATGTTCAGCTGCCGTCTGACTTGCTGCAGGACTACATCGAACTGGGCTATGGTGTGCTGCCGCACTCCGGCCACTGATGGGACTGCGAGAATGGCAGCCACGGCACCACTGCCGCAGCTGCGCCGGCGTGGCCGCCTCTTGAGACCAGATTGATTTGGGGCTGAGATGTCGCCAGGAGCGAAAATCGCAGATCCAGTACACTCAGCAGCAATACCACCTGAGGAATGCCACTTGGAGAAGATAACGCAGCACCGTTGATGAAGCCAAGTGCCATCTGCAGCACAGCAGCGTCACCATTGCGCAGTTGAGAGGTACTAGCCGATGACATCATGTACAGTGTATGCATGCACAATCGAAGCAGAGTGCTCAGGTCTGTGAGGACAGCTGTGTGTGGTTAGTGCACGTGCTTGTGCCCTGTGTCTCTAGGTGGCAGAAGGTTTTTTGTCTAAGGTCGATATCTCAGTCTGCTGGTGTAGATATATGTCGGTAGTGGCAGGCACAAATCAGTTGCGCCTGCCTTCGAACAGGTCTTGCTTGTTGGTTTGCTCGCGTGCTGCCTGCCGCATGTGATGGATGCAGATAGACACAGGTGCTGCTCACTGTAGCGCACTAAATCGGCTTGATGGTTGTAGGGAAGCTTTTTGGTGGAGTTTTTTTGATTTTTGTACCTTGTGCTGTAACGAAGTGAGATCATGTCCTTCTGACATAACGGGAGGAAAGTTAGCTGGATGGGATAAATAGACTATTTGTGCAGAAAGTTATTGACAACGACCGCACCGGCAAAAATCTGGTGACATAAGGCAGCAAGTCCTTTCGAACAGGGTTTGGCCGATTCGCATTGTTCAGCTTTAGAGGTATAGATGTCAAATTTGACATCTATGAACGCTAATCAGCCTGAGTGAGGCTGGAACAGTGCTCTCTCTCGCATTGCTTTTCAAAAGATCATGTACTCTCGGGTTATGCCAAAGTACAATATCAACTTTACCCCCTCATCATGCGCCGCTCATGTCGCCATCAAATTCACCCTTTTGGCTGGTGAACACCTTCCCATAATCTACAACACCTTCCCATGATCCACAAGTACTTCTTGTGCTACAGGTCAAAGACTGGGCGCAGGCCGTTGTCGGCGAGTGAACGTGGCGATGCTGAACTGAGGCAGAGGTGGGATCCAAACCCACGCCATGCGATCCACAGATTCGGACTGGGCTTCAGGCCGTCGTCCGCGCTGAATGCAGCGAGGCTGGGGTGCTGCAGCGCCGCCAGCGATGACTGGTGATCACCTTGCCGTAAGGAAGGTGTAGGTGTATGCAGCAGGTTGCTGCGCTACAGGTTTGGACTGGGCTTCAGGCCGTCGTCCGCGCTGAACGCAGCGAGGCTGGGGTGCTGCAACGCCGCCCGCGTTACATCCGCGTCCCTGTGGATTCGCGCAATCAGGTCCTCGACGGTCGTGAAGTCTGCCTCCGGGCGGATGTAGGCGCACACCTGTCAAGGGCCGCACACGCACAGGCTGAAGATTCTGCGTTGAAAACAGTTAGCGTCGCAGCAAGGACGTGCGTGCTTCGCCTGCCTGCGACGATGCACGCCGACGTGCTGGAGCCTCGCTGTGCAGTCAGCACTGCAGTCTTGATTATTTTCATTCGACGACAATGCTTTGCTCACCACGAGGCGGAGCTCCTCGTCGTAAAAGTCCTCCTCGAATTCATGCAGCAGCCACGGCTCCGCCGTCTTCTCCTGCCGGAATAAGCATTCCCAACCAGTTGATTACACCTGGTGACCATATGCGGCTCCGAAGTGGAAACCGGCATTTTGCAGTGGTGCCTCGGCTGTGATCAATTGTGCCGCAGGACAAGTGCTGGTGTTGGATGCGGTAGCGGGGTGCTGCACCTTGTTGCCGTAGAATGGGTTGAAGCCAATGCTCATGACCATGGGATAAACCGCAGTGGACTTCCCGACAGATGCCCAGCCTGAGGGCACATCAAAAGTCTCCTTCAGCCCATGATGCAGAGGTGTGTCATCGACAAAGTCTCCTATTGGTGCGGCAACTTTACTGGGATCACATCACATGCATGCGGAGTGGTACCTCGTTCCCTCTTGCCTGAATAAATGCCAGTGACTGCCTCTGCCAGCTCGCCATGCAGCGACGCCCTGTCGAGGTTGGCTGTCGGGATGCCCAGCTCCTGCATCAACACAGGGGCAAAGTGGAGTTGGTTGCCGTAGTACACCGGAACCGTGTACACTGGCCAGCAGTCGAGTGGCGGACACAGGGCACAGCAAGCCGGGCCATGGAGACACATTCAGCACAGGAAAGCACGGCCGCTGCCCTCGAGAGACTCTCGCTGCACATCAGCGTGGCTTTGGGTGCATGGCACGATGCGGCTGCAGCAAGTTAGGGTTTGTCGCTGCAGCACGCACGGGGGATGACAGCAAGACAGCAGAAGCACCTTGGAGCCCCGCCCAAAGCCGCGCACGACGGTGCCGCGCAGCCGCCAGGCTGGGTCCAGTCGCACAGTGCCCTCGATCTGGTCGGTGAACGCCGGCAGCCCAAAGACCTCCGGCCGGAAGTCCAGCAGCGACGGCAGCACCTGGCAGCAGCCTGTGCAATCCTGAAAGTTACGGTTGTTGTTCGCCCGACGGTGTTGTTGCTTTGCCTTACATTGCCCGAACATGTAAACACAGCCCAGATGCCTCAGGCCGGAAGTCCAGCAGCAACGGCAGAGCGCCTGGCAGCACACTGTTGGACCATCTGAATTCTGAGGCAGCTGTCGATGATTGACACAAAGACAAGAGCTTGGCAGCAGCGACAGCACTTTGCAGCGCACGATGTGGTCGCTCAATGAGCCGGACGGTGCCGAAGTGGCTGCCTCTTGGCACCGAAATCGAAAAACCTCCAGACATCAAGAGCCAGGCTGCGCATTGGCTCCTGATGAGTCTCCGGTTCGAGACACAGGAGCGACCTTTACCTGAGGCGGCTGACTGGTCGGGCTTCGGGTACCCGTTCTTCGCCAGGGACGGGATGACCACGACGCGCATCCCCGCCGCTATTGCCGCCTGCAGTCACCACCAGGAGATGTCAACCCAACAGTACCAGCAGTAGGGTTTTGAATCCAGAGGCCTGTTGCTGTTTCCGCTGCGAATGGGCAGCGTCTAGGCGGGACGCCTTGTCCAATCAATGCACCAAGTCCGAGTCACACAGCAACATCTCCGCAGAGATTGCCGCAAAACAGTAAATTATGGGAACTCGCAGACCACAAGGCACGCACCTGCACGCCGGTCGGCGCGTCCTCAATGACGAGGCACTCATCCGGCTCAATGCCCAGTCGCCGCGCCGTCGCCGTGAAGCAGTCGGGCGCCGGCTTCCCGTTCTCCACCTGTCGTCGTTGTTGGGTATGGGCACCAGCTTCAAAATCTGCATTTGCGTTCCCATCTGACGTAATCCAGAAGCAGGGCTTGCCAGATGTGCAGGCTACATCTACATGCCTAGATGCCTGGGAAATGGCACGGTGAATGCATCGTGCCCACCTCGTCGCCGCAGGTGCAGGCATCGAAGGCGCCCGCAACGCCGGCGCCGGCGGAGCCCGACATTTTGCGCTCATAGGTGCGCCTCGGCGTGCTGGTGGCCACCTGGCAGATGTCGAAAAAGCCGATGTGGGAACACGTTTCTCGTCAAGCTGGCTTGAGGAATCGCTGCGCGAATGCAGAGCATGTTTCACACTGACTCTCTGCGGAACTGTCTGTCAACACACTCTGCTGGATCCACAATGGCAAGACGCACCGCCATGGGCACGTCCGCGGAGTGCAAGTGGTGCAGCAGCCGCCCGGCCCCCGGCATCAGTTTTGCATCGCCCCACCTGCAAATGGCGCAAGATGTGCTTACTGGTCAAGGTGAGCCTCACGTGTTCAGCAGCAGGTGTCTAGGCTGCAGCCGTTCTGCACCATGGCATCCAACGGCATGCAGAAATGCGTCTGGAATGCGTTATTGACCAGCACCATGCAGCTAGTTGTGTACCGATCGGTGAGCAGCGGTCGCGTTCGTCATACAGCTGCTGCGCGGGAACTGCCAGCTGCAGCATGCCGCTGCGCTTTCCCCATTCACAGAGTAGCTACACAGCTATCAGGGTGTCCAAGGTCCGCACCTTTCGGTGAGCAGCGGCTCGCTCTCATCACACAGCTGCTGCGCGGGCACCGCCAGCTGCAGCACCAGTGAACAAGGATGACACGAAAGACGTACTGATACCAGCTGAAGCCGCACCTTTCCGTGAGCAGCGGCTCCCTCACCTCGCACAGCTGCTGCACGGGCGCGCGCAGCTGCAGCATGCCGCTGCACTTCCACCGTCTAGAGGCTGAGCAAGCTAAGTGTGCTGAGTCCGCACCTTTCCGTGAGCAGCGGCTCGCTCTCGTCATATAGCTGCTGCGCGGGCACCGCCAGCTGCAGCGAGTCCACGACCGCCTGCCACGCCTCCAGCGGCCGCTTGCCCATGCCGGCTTTCACCGCCTCCGGCGTGAGCGTCGCGCCATGCGCCGCCAGCACCTTGCGGCTAACCTCGCACACCAGGCTCTCTGCATATAGTGTGACAGCGAATTGTGTGATGGGTGCGGACCATGGATCATGAATCACGGGAGCGGCATGTGTCACGTGTTCTATGTGCGCAGCATGCACTTGATGCTTCCTGCTGTTGCCTGTCACTGATGAGAGAGACAGCAGTCCGTGTCCCGTTAATGCTTGGGTGGACACCGGCATGCAGTGCATGACCGCCGGGCGGTGGCATGCGCATGTACAGAGCACGCACCGGTGTCCAGCAGAGTGCCATCCAGATCCCATATCACCGCGCGTACAGCTTTCGTCATGACGCTGATCTGCAAGAGGTGGCCTGCCCCTGACTGGCAAAGTGTGCCGGCAGAAGTGCGCGTGTAGCTGCCGTTGTGTTGCAACCTTCGACTGATGAGCACTTTTCAATGCAAGCGCCTCAAAGACTGTTATTCAATTCTCAATCCGAGGACCGGTGAACTTGCAATGCAGAGCCGGCGCAGAGTCTTCTATCGTGAGTGCAATGCAATGCAATGCTCATGCACCGATGTCTCCCTGACACGCCGCGGCAGCCCCGAAAACGACAACGGGACCTTGTTAGCCGTGCTGACAGGGGCTGCAAACTGGGGACTGCGTCCTGTAAGGCTTGGCGAGGTGCGTTTTGGTCTTTTGAGCCCTGCCTATCACAGCAGGAAAGGCTGGTCTTTCAGAATGGGCAAATTTCAAAGCAGCCTGCCTTTCATGCTGCTTTTCCATTCGTGTTTGCGTCTGCCCCGGAGCGGTAACGAGCAGTTCCTGTACTGACGGCGTCAAATATCTGAAGACAAGTATGGCAGGCATGATGGTGGAAAATGCAGCGGCCGTTCACCTTTTCGACAGGCTGCCTCTGGACGGTTTGAGCTCCATTCTGGCGCTGCTCACACCTCAAGACAAGCAGCAGGCCGCAAAGACATAGGAACTGATAGATGCTCGGCATTCGCCTCTTCCAGGCGTCTGATGCGATTTGGCCCTCAAATGCCAATCTGGGACCCGAAGGCGAGGAGAAATGGAACAGACCGGTCTGTTCCATTTCTCCTCGCCTTCGGGTCCCAGGGAAGACAGCCTGTCTTCCCTGCCTTTCCATACAGAGCGGCGTGCAGTATTCCGACAGTTATAAGGAGGGGCCTTATTGGCAGCCATGCGCGCCTAGAGCGGCCAGATTGCATCGCGCACTGCCTGGCAACGCACAACCGGCTGATGTTTTGTGCTGCAGGCAGGCCGAGTGGGACCGCGATATCAAACGGGTGGAAGAGTTCCTGCGGCAGCCACCGCTGCAGGAAGTGCAGCTGGTGCACTTTCTCTTGAGACGCAAACAAGGTGCTGGACGCCAGCTCTGATGTCCCATCGTGACTTCTGCAGCTGCATTCTCACCACAATCGAAGGTCAACGTCATCAGCGCCACAACAGTATGACGCAAGCGGATGGATTAGGATTCAATGCTGTGCCACAGGTATCGACTGGCATTCGCGCTGTACCTTGAGGGTTGGGACACCAAGCCGACGCCTGGGCGCAATTTTCTGAAAGCGGCAGTGCCGTGCCTCGCCCGGCTGCGCAGCCCAGCATGCTGGCCAGCGGGCGACCGCCGCTGCGCCTGACGCTGCGAGGCCACAGCCCCTTCAGCGAAGGGCCACTGTCAAGCGCCGGCGCTGCAGCGCACCTGAGGGACAACGTTGATCGCCTGACGCTGCACTGGACCAGCCCCGAGACGGGAGCAAACTGGCGCAGTCCTACGGCCTGAGTGAAGCAAACATTTAGGTGCGACTCCACCTTCATCTGGCTGAGTGATGTGGCACGTCGGACGTGTAGCTCTCTTCTGCAGACTGTCGTAAGGTGGTGCGCTGACGATTTGTTCTCTTGAACATGCAGGCGCTAGGCCAGCTGCAAGGATTGACGAAACTCTGCATCATCGCCGACACGGTCATCGACGAAGGAGACGGTAATGACGACTGGGGCTTGGGCGAACTTGGTGTTTCCGACCTGTCACCCCTGACGCGCCTTTCAACGCTGATCTTGACAGGGCAGACGCGGCTGATGGGTCTGCCACCATCGATGTCCAACCTGAACAGGTTCGCAAGCATGGCGCCACAAATTTGTTTAGACCAGGTATTTGTTTGTGCAGCCTGCAACGTGTGCTGAGGCGGCAGCCCTCCTCGATGCAGGCTGCGGCAGCTCTGGCTGGAAGACTGCCGTGCCAATGCTCTCCCCGCCAGCCGCTCCGCCCTCGTGCACCTCATAGACCTCAAGCTGACTCAGGGCGTGGCACTGTATTGGTGGGAGATGGAGGATTTTCAGGTGATGCACACCTGCTGCGTGTGATCCTGAAACTTGCAATGTTCCTGCACTGCTGCAGCCTGTCTGCTGTTCATGCAAGTGGCGCTGTTGACATCCCAACGGAAATGTGGCGCCTTGTGCTTGCCGTTTCTTGGAAATCCCCGTCTCCTGCCTGCACCATTGAGTCAGGCGCTCTGCGGGGACCGTCGCTGCAGAGGGTGCGGCTCTGCTGGTCCGGATTTAAGGGCGACCTCATCCGCTCGGGCTGACGCTGCTGATGACCGCGCGCCCCGAGGAAGAAGACGAAGATGATGACGACGCTGATGAAGACAACTTCGAATCGCCTGAGCTGGGTCGCCTGCAACGCCTGACCCGCCTGCACATCGGCGTCACCAGCAACCAGCAAACATCAGGGCCCGGACCCATCATCGGTGCAGCGACATGCCCGAACCTCAAGGTAATCAGGCTTGTGCCCTGCACAACATGCGGGCTTTCTCTGCTGCCCTGCCTGCCCGCTGGTTCTTGTGCAATGCCGTTATACAGAACGGCCATCCCGAACGGAACAGCATATGGACCAGCACCGATAGTTTGGTCGCCGCAGGAGCTGGTGTTACAGAAACGAGACGAGCGCCGTGCAGTGGGGATGCCTGTGCGGCCTGACATCCCTCACCATGCTGGACCTGGCCGGCGGCGCCTCGCGCTGCAGCGACGCCGCTGCTCTGCCGCCCGAGGTCTCCCGCATGTCTGCGCTGCGGCTGCTGGCTCTGGGCATGCGGACCCCGCCAAAATCCTTCCCATCGCGGAAACACTGGCAAGGATAAGCAAAGGATTGCGTCTGGATGATGCCGGGGCACACATCGGCTCGTCAATTGCACGTCTTACTGCATTTCAATAGGCATCGCTTTCTGGCCCGTCCCGCACTCCATACCCATGTGGAGCTGCATCGATCGCAGGATGGGCTTCAAGTGTGGCAGGTTTTACACATCTGCAGCCGCTGGAGCAGCTGCGGCAGCTGCAGATCCATGGAGTGGGGCAGCGCCACAGAGGTGTTCAAGGGTGACGCTGGAATACGCGGCGGATATCCTGGCTGGTTGGGACGCTGATCCTGCAGTGCTGGCGGCGGAACTGGCAGAGTGTGAAACTCATGTCATGTGAGTGACAGTCGCGTGGGGTTACCTTCCATGGTGGACCAGCTGAGAACGTGGCAAATCGCATTCCATACACACACACAGGAATGCGCTGCGGCAATAACAGTGTCCAGGCAGGCGGCACGGACATCGTGGGTTGTATAATTCCAGGCTGAGCACACAGGCGCACTGGCAAGCTGATCAGACAATGCAAAGAGTGTGATCTCCTGAGTGGGTTCTTTGAAGACGAAGAACGTGCGAAAGCCAATGCCATTGCTAAACCCTTGGAATGGTAAACACTGCTTGTGCAGGACCTGCGTAGCAGCTGCACAACGCGACCCCCCGCTCCAGAAAAAACCTGTTTCGGGCTTCATTCTGCCGAGCAAACCAGCGAAAACCTTTCCCGCCGAGCAAACCAGCTGTGGCAACATGAAGCTGATGCAGCTGCCAGACGAGTTTCGAGTTTTGAGCTCGATTCTTGCTGCGCTGCCTTGGAAGGCCAAAGTGAACGCTGCCTGCACGTGCAAGATGCTCAATGCGCAAGATCCCCTGCCCGGAGCGCTGGGGCACCTGAATGTCAGGCCCAAGTTTGGCGTACGGCCGCGACTGGAGGATGGGCCCGAGCAGTCGTGGTGCGGAATGTGTGGGATCGCCATGCTGAATAAAACCAAGGCAGGCTGAAAGAGCTCGCCGAGAAGTCAATCGTGCAGGCGCTGGAGTTTTTGAGCTTCCTGATTCAGCGGAAACGAGGGGTGTGCCTGCTCCGCAGCGGCAGCGCATCCATGCCTCCATGCTGCATGACATGCGCATGCAACCCTTGATCACAGCGGCAAGGAAACACGAGCACTTTCAGTTCAGCACATTCAACGCTCGGTTGCCTTACTGCAGGCATCCAATCGCTGACCTTTTCGATCTGGAGTCTGCGGCAATGGCGCCCAAGCGTGGGCTTGCCTTTCAGGATGTTGCGTTCCCCTGCTGGCAGATGCCCTGGACGTCCGTTCATCAAGCTGGACCTGCGTGGCGTGTGTCCCTTTGCGGGGACCCTGTTCGGCAACCCCTTTGCGCTGGCCGGCTTGAGCGGCAGCATCGACAGCGTCACATTCCACACGAGCTACCCGTGTCCAGAGTGGTCACATGCCGTCGGTTTCGACGTTGATGAGGACCACATGGAGAGGTGGGAACGGCAATCCGATCCGGAACGCTCTGCCGAAATGACGCGTTTTGAGCCGGCCTGTGTGGATCAGAGCAAATACTATGCTGCCCCTGCAGCACATAATGACGTGTGAGTGCTGTGGCGTTCTGCAGGCACTGGCTCAGCTGACGCTGCTGACAAGCTTGTGCATCATCAGCCGAGCGACAGCAAAAGACTGGCGCACGCATGAGGATGGACTGGTGACGGCAGGCGCCTCTGACATATCGCCACTCAGTCGGTTGATCAAGCTGCAGAAGCTCGAGTTGGAAGGCCAGAACAAGCTGACGGCGTTGCCGCCTGACATCACCGCCCTGCGGCGGTGCGATTCTCCCGTCTGCAGTGATGCTGCAGTGTTTTGTTGTCATTGCTGTTGATAGCACGCTTCTCCTGGCCGCCGCACAGTGCCTCCACACCGCTATCACCTGGACAATGCACAATCATCAGCCTGACGCTGCTGCCCTGACGCCGCTGCCTCTCCGCATCCAGCGGCTGCCGGCTGGCCTATCTGCCCTCGCGGCTCTGTCCAGGCTTGATGTGTGTGAAGCTCTCAGGCCCAATGACATCATGGTGAGCTTTGAATAACCTGCTACTCTGCAACACTTCACATAGCACCCCAACATGCGGTTGGGACTTCCTTCTCACCCTATCAACTCGCTGACATTTGTATGGCTGAACATCAATGCAAAGTGCATCAACACCTCAGCTAATCTGCGAGGTGCCTCAGACCGCAGCATTGATGGCGCTCGCCTCGCTTTTGAACGCAGAGAAGCTTCGGGCTGGAGCCAGGCGCCCTCATGGGCCCGGGGCTGCGGGAGGTCTCACTGCAGTTGCCGCTGTTCCCGCAAGGCCACCTCGAATGGCCCTGCCTCAGGAAGCTGGACATCGCGATGCTGGCTGCCCTCGACGAGCGCCTGCAGCCCTGCGTGGCGCCGAATCTGGGCAGCCTGCCTGCCCTGACGTCCCTGTCGATCGGCATGCCGCCCAGGTGGCAGGCGGGCCCGCCTGCCTGCGAAATCGCCGCAGCGTGTTCCAGCCTGTGAGGCGCGCCAATAATATAATCATGCTTGGAGCATGGTTGAGATCCTGCCTTGCAGTCGGTTATCAATGCAAATGTTGAGCGCTGCATCGATGCATCCCAATGGAGTCAAAATGTATGTGCAGGTCATGCAGCTGCGCTACCAGGTGGGCGGCGGCTTGCTGGCTTTGCTCCTCTGACGGCGCTGCAGTCTGTGCATCTGGGAGCCTCGTCAGAAGACGCTGCCATGCAGACAAGTATCGGTGAGGCAACACATACGCTTCAGGCGCATGACGTACCTGATGTGCATATATGTTCAGGTGTATGACTTCGCTTGCATTTCTCATTTTACGAATCTTGGCTAGATTTTTAAAACTCGTTGGGAATGCTGTACTTGATTATCATGACCGTCTGCCCAGCTGATGCCCTGCAGGACCGCCTTCGACGTAACAAGCTTTGGCGCCCTGCACCAGCTGATGCGGCTGCGGCAGCTGAACATGGAGGGCTTGTCCACGGCCATGAGAGACAGTCACGCCACGATGGCGTTGGCAGAGGGTGGCGCCGCATGGGCAGACGCCTGTGCAAGAGCCGTGCAGGCGGTGACAGTGGCCCTTCCCAGCTGCCGCATCACCACTTGACAGGCAGGAGTCAAGTAGGTCAGCTAAGATCATCTCAGGTAGCTGCTTCTGATCGCTGTCAACGACCAGGATGATAACATAGGGACTGTGGGCAGTGTCAAGCGGGACATGGCGCAGCTGCAGCAGGGAAGTGAATCTCTCGAACCGCTCTGTCTTTACCACGCGACAAGCTGTGAACTCCAAGATTACTGAGCCTGACACGTGCACTCTCTACACACACTCTACCAAACCACAACAACAACAGCCACCCGAATCAAACTCTCAACATTCTAGCTGATGTTCCAACTGCGCATGATAGTTATGACGCCCGGCATGAATGCCGGTGTTCATGCCCAGGCATTCTCTGCTGCGTGCCGGCGACAGGGACTGCTGCACAGCCGCAGCAGAACCACAGGTGAAGCACCATTGCTCGCCCAGAGTCATCATCAGGCGGTGGGCCGCAGCTTCGAGTTGCCCCAGCCAGTCGGGTGTTCATCCTGCACCCACAAGCAGAAGAAATCAGCGCACATGCTGTTAATGGGCAGGTGACCTGCCACTGCCTGTGAGCGCGATGACCTGGAAGTCACTGAGGTCAGAGAGCGGCTGAGTTATCGACCCCAGACGACGCTGCCATCGTGTGCAGAAGCAAGCGACACATGGACCACAGCATGGCCACATTCGTGACACAGCGTAGTCTGCTGCATGCGGTGCAGCAGACCCACTGGAGCCCTGTGCATAACTGCGATGTCCCAGCAGCAGGGTCTGGAGTGAACATCTGCGCCTTCCAGTCGTCCTGGGCGCGCTGCCGGAAGACTGCCTCGTCGTCATCTCCGTCATCGCCTCCCACATTCCTATGAGTGCTTCACTGTTGAGACGTTCATCATATCGGATTGTCGCACCTTCCAGTCGTCCTGGGCGCGCTGTCGGAACACTGCCTCGTCGTCATCCTCGTCGTCGCTGCCCTTGGCGGCGCGGGCCGCCTCCGCTGCCTGCTGCTGCTGCGCTGCCTCTTGCGCCTGGGCGATTTCGATGTCTGCCTGTGCGGACCGGAATGGGAGGCAATTGAATGTGCCGCAGAACATCGCGAAACGTTGCACCGGGCGCATGCTCTGGGCATACAGCATTCCAAGCATGCAGGTTCGATGCTTGCAGCACACAACCACCATATTATCTTCGAAGTGTCGCTAGGTGTCCAAAGCTTGCAGGCGGTGTTCATTGCACATCTCGGAATCAGAACCATTTCAGATCACTTCATTGAAGGGCTTCTACCATCAAGAAACTCACCTGCTGCGCGAGGGAGCGGGTGGGCATCATGTGCGACGGCCGCAGCAGGTTCTCCCGTATCTGCTGCCGCTGGCTCTCCAGCCCGGACGCCGCAGACATGAGCTGCCGCATGAGCTCCGGCGGCGGCGCGTTGGATTCTTTCGCCTTTTGCCGCTCGGCCTCCGGCATCGCCGCCGCGGCCTGCAGCAGCTGCACCTCCTGCTGCGTGGCCGACAGCGCCTGCACAGCCTGCGGTGAAACAGCAGAGTCATCGTGCCATTTTCGCTTCTTGAGGGAATCTCTCGGACCGTGCGCTCCATGTTGCGTCACGAAATAAGAAGCGACATGGTGCATCCCATCGTCATCTGCCAGCTCACAGGTCACACTTCCTTGAGGATGTGCCTGCCTGAGCAATGCTGTTGCTTGTAACAGCATCCTTATCGCGCAGCGATTTTGGCACAGAACCTTGTCAAAACCCTGACCTTGATGGCATACAGGTCCAGCTGCAGCAACCACGCCTCACGCTCCGCTTCCTCGTCCACCGCCCCCACCCCGTCTTCGTCTTCATCGTCATCCAGCTCCGGCAGGTGCCGCGACTCCAGCCGCCGCCGGTTGATTGCCTGCAGCTGCGCCTTCACGTCCCGCTCCCTGCGCGGAGACACAGCACATCGACCTCGGTTTGTTTTGCTGCACACAACATTGGCGCACATGGTGGCGTGCATGATGCACATTTGACTGTTCAGCCGGCTCAGGAGGAGGAGGATTGACACCTCTCGGCACGAGTAGCGGTCGCACAACGACACCAAGGCAACACATCAATTGATCTGAGTTTTGGATGCGCACATTTTGAAGATGGCGATTTTGGAGGAGCGGGTGGTGGTGGGGTCGGACCGCTCTCCCGCCTCCAGCCGGTCAAACGCCTCCGAGACGGTCATCTCCAGCAGCCCATACTGCTGGAGGCGGTGCAGGAACCTGCCACAAGAATCAGGATCAGGATCAGGAGAGTGCACATTAATGTTGTACACACCTAGCAGCTCAGCACATTACATTGAAAAGCACCGCGTGGCTTTTGTTGGGAGCGGCAATGGCGACGCTGTGCCGCTTTTGGGCTGGTCCCAACCCTGTGTTGATGACGGACAGTACTGCACAAGGGTGCTCATACGGTCGATTATCAATATATGGCCGAGATTTGGCCGCATATTCCCAACCCATGACGCACCGCATGTACTGCTGGCTGGAGTCCTGCAGCGACGCTAGGCGCTCCTGCATATCGGTGGCGGCGCCGCGGGCGGCCAGCTCGCCGTGCAGGTAGGGTATCGACAGGTACTTCAGGTCCGGCGTCGCAACGTCGTCCTTCTCCTCGTTGCTGCGCCGGCCGGGAGGTTCGCATCAGCTACAGGGTACTTTGACATGATGGCGCAAGTGATGACGTCAAGTGATCTAGTGCTCCCTGCTCCCTGCTGTGCCATTGCCGTGGATCAGAACTCAGATGCTCCGGCATACAAACGGCACTTCCAAACTCCAAGTAATATCATGATGTTCACCTGGAGAACAGGGCGAGCCTGTCCACGGCGTCTGCGCATCGGCGCAGCAGCCCGACGCCGTCCTTGGCTGCAGGCTCCGAACCACCCTCAGCCTGAGCGAACAGCGCCTGTGCCTTGGCGAACAGCGCCTGCAGCGGCTGCCCCTGCGCATGATGCAGTAGGTCAAGTTTGCGCAGCCGCAAAGCATTCAAACTTGAAATGTCATGCGTGTGATTCACCGCGCACCTCGGTGCTCGTGTCGCCGCTAGACTCTGCCATTGCGGGATGCTCCCTCTGCTGCTGAATGAGGCTCCGAAAATGAATTGTTCTGCACGCAGGAGCCAGCGAGCTTTTGCAAGGTGGGTTACGTGATGAGCAGGTTTCGAGCCTGCCTTCCAACGCGAAGCGCAGTGCGCATACTGTGAGATGATTGCCTGAGCGACGGAAAGCTGCGGACCTTGCTCGTTTGGCGCAGCACACGCAGGTTGCCTCAGCGGTGCTCCTGCAATAAGCTAGTAAAATCATGGCCCCGTCAACAGACCTTCTGCGAGGGCTGGGCCTTGCCCGCAACCCTTTCACAGACAGGACAGCGGAGAAGACGCACCTGGACTCGACGTCGCTATACACGCACTCCGACTTGCAGGGGTTTCAGCCATCAGGTAAACACCCGACAGCAGGGATCGCTGCTGCGCATGAAGGTGCTGCAATTTTGGAAAGGCCTGTGCTGAAACCTGTTCATGTTGTGTGTCGCAGACCAGACCTACCTGCTGTTCGGGAGGCGCGGTTCCGGCAAGACGACCATCCGGATGCAGGTGCAACAGCGGCTGCACACCTGCCACGCCAAGTTGCGCAGTTCGTCTGTGATGACATATTCTCGCGCGGACTTGCCCTCAGCAAGCCTCCTCCACGTGCAGATGCAAGACTCTTACTACGAGTACAATGAGCATGCGGCGGCAGCGGGCCACTCGCGGGGCCACTTCATGGTGGATCTGTGCCGTCCCGGGCACATGACCGCATGCCTGCGCACCTTCCAGGCAAGCGTGCTGTCTGTGCACATGCTATCTCAGCAACCTTCATTGCAACATGTAATGTCGTGGACAAAGTGCTGGCCCATAGCACCGTACAAGTCTGGTAATCTTGCGCCCGGTGCAGGAGACGATACGCTGCACAGACGACAACTGGGACGCCCACTTTGGCGAGTGCAACCATTGCGACTTGGTCTTCGCGAAGTGTATCTAATGGATAGTGTTTTCAAAGTGCGGCAAATGCATGGCTCTGGTGCTGATGACGCTAGCACATCACCTGACATCTATCATTTCTCACAGCCGAGAACTGGCGGTCCGCGGACATGGTGGACTGCATCCTGTGCTTTGCGGCGACGGAGCTGGTGGAGATCATGACGTCGCCCAACGACCCTGCCGGCCGTGCCATGCTGGACCGCGTCAAGGCGGTGCGCGTTACCAGGGTTTAGCGTCTTGAAGGTCTGCGTTTTAGGACGCACGGGGCTGGAATCTGGAATCAGCTGCCGGCGCCGGCGCCGCTGCAAGGGCAGACAGTCAGGCTTCAGCGATGCGTCAGGTGCTATGTGGGCTGGGCGCGTGAGGTAAGAGGCAGCTGCTCACCGCTTCAGAGCGCAATAAACCTGCATAGGCAGACGTAGCAGCTTGAGCTTGCAGCAATCATGATACGCAAACACGGAGAGTGCTGGTGCAACATGCGCAGGACCCGCGGGGCTCGAGGCAGCTGCTGGTGCTGGCGCACCTGTACGCAAACACGGACAGTGCCAGCCTGGCGCTGCTGCGGCGCAACCTGCTGCACAAGCAGTACAGCATCGAGCTGGCGGTGGCCGGCGGCGCCGCCGCCACCCTCGCCACGGGTGCGCAGTCCGTTCCTGAGCACACAGCTGCATGTTCACTTTAGGTTTTAGGGTTCACTACAGTCGGCAGACTGTGTAAGATAGATGAGGCGCTGCCATCCCAAGAGTGCCCCGCGTTGCAGAAGCCAACTTTGCCAGGTGCCATGCACCTATCGTCTCGGCATCCACGGAGAGCAAATCGCCACCGCAGCATCCAAAGAGCTGCTTTTGTTCAGCAGGGGCGGTGGTGGCGACGCGCAGCGAGGCGGCGGCAGACGCCATGGCGCGGCCGTTCAACGCGTTGTGGGACCAGGTCTCCACCTCTGCACCCACAGTGAGTCTGCAGTTCATGTCAACCATCCTCTGCAGCCTGAAGAGCCTCAAGTCAATCGAACACGTGAACTTTATTGGAAGGAAGCGAGAGTGTCATCAACGTCATGAAAGCATGGCGAGCTGACGGGGCGCTGGTGGCGGCGTGCGGCTTTGCCTTTGCCCTAGCACAGCTCGTAATCCATCCCAACGAACAGATACTTGATGCCCTCGAAATCGGCTCGCAGGTGGGCGACCACCCGCGGCTGACGGGGGCGCTGGTGGCGGCGGGCGGGCTGGCGGGGCTGTACTACTGGCGCGCGAGCGCGCAGCGGGCGGCCCTGGAGCGGGCGGTGGCGCTGCAGCGCAACATCCGCATCGTCAAGCAGCGCGACCCGCGCCTCATGGCGCACCTCCTCCGCCACCTCTTCAGCAGCCACGTGAGAGGCCCGTCGCCCTGCCTCACCTCCATGCACGCGCTGCAAACCTGCTCGCCGTAACGACAGGGCGCACCTGCTGTGCCTTCCACGCAAGGGAGCCTGCTGCCGTTTGCCAACAGATGTTCACATATACTGCAGCCTGGGACGGCAGCATCTGCACTATCAACGTGCACACCTGTGACAGCTGCTTGGATGCCTACACCGCTCTTCCCTCGCGCGCCACAGGACAAGGTGGACACCATCAGGCGGCAGTGCATTGGCGTGAGCGCGCACCAGAAGCTGGAGCTGCTGACCTCGCTCGTCAAGCTGTGCAACTACGACTCTGTCGCCGTTTTTGGCGACTGCTTCGACGAGGCGCGCCAGCTGCCACCGCTGCTTCTGTTCAAATGGCCAAGAAGTGCCGGCTGCATCACTGTCAGCACCACATTCATCACTTCCAGCTGCATCCGATGCTGCTGTATTGCTCCAGCCTCTGTCTGATCCAGGAACATGATACTTCAGTGCGTCTCCAACCCCTGGCAGCTCAATTCATCTTGTCTCACTTGAAACAATGGCTTACAATGTGCTTATGATGATGAATGATGAAGGTCAATGCCACAACAGCTGACTGCTGTTTCGCAGGTGGTGCTGCTGGACCCGGTGCAGTACCCGGGCGCAATCAAAGCCTTTGCGCGGGAGGTGTGCCGCAACGACCTCCTCAACTTCGGTGCGTACCGTCCTCTTTACTTCCACCCTCGTTTTCCCCTTTGCAATCATTTCAACCTTGATGGGCGCATCTGTTCCGCTCTCTGTGGGCGCGTGCTGGATTGAGCTGTGTCAAGTGAATTCTGCTAGGGTGGTGCCTGCTGCTCTGCCGCTGAGAAGTCGTTTGCAGCTTATCGCTGGCTGCTGCACCACAGGGCGGCTGCACTTCTTCTTCCCGGACTCGCGCCTCGCGCTGGACCTCAACACCGACAAGACCCTCAAGGTGCCTGGTCAGAATTTGATGTGATGAATCTGTTCAACAGGCGAAAGATCATTTTGACATCAGGACTGCGCTCTCGCGCCTGAGAGTGTTCAGACTAACGCCGGCGTCTCAGCATTACGCACTGCAACCTGCGACTCCCTCATATCCTGAAATGCTGCCACCCTGCCGCGGCGCAGGAGGCGCGGTTCGACAGGCACTTTGTGCGCGACCTCACCTGGTCGCGGCATCAGCTGGAGGAGCTGGTGCGTCCACATGCACAATGGGGAAGACTACACGAAACTCCACCACGGCGCCGTGTGATGCCTGATGCGTTCTGCATCTTGAGGATAACTGTGCCATGTTCGAAGAGACTCTGCATTCATGCTTTGGTCCACATCCATGCCTGACAAGGTGCTGTGCCAAGCGCAGGCCAACCGGCGGTTCTTGGCCGCGCAGCGGGCCGCCCGCTCCAAGGCCATTGGTGAGCTTCCACCGATTCATGCCTCTTTCCGCGACGCGCAAGGTCAGACGACGAGGGCTCTGTCATGCGTCCTGCACCAGTCATGGACGCCGCATCGTGTGCCCATTCGTGCTGTGCAATGGCACCCTGCACCCTGGGTTGCACGTGGCGCTTGCACTGGATTGCACTCGAACACCACGCATGCACTGGGTTGCTGCAAAATTGCAGCCGTGTGGAACGGTCCGCAGGGGAGGACGATTCGCTGTGGGAGGCGCCGGTGACGCAGCCCGCGGACGCGCCCTCCTCCTCCTTCTCCGACCTCTTCAACAAGGTGCCTCCTCCGACAGTATGGTTTGCAAATTGAATTTGAAACACAAAGAGAGATGTTGAGCTGTGATGTCAAGGGCAGTGCGCCCTCCTCCTCCTTCTCCGACCTCTTCAACAAGGTTCGCTTCCAGGCAACGGGGCAACGTGCATATCGAATGAGAAAGGCAACACCGAAACGTTGTTGAGAAGGGCGGTGCGCCCACCGCCTCCTTCAGTGACTCATTCAACGAGGTCCGGTTTTGGCGCTCACACAACGATGCAAGGCGCATGGGCTGTCGCAGGGGGAGGTGCCTGTGGCAGCAGGGCCACCTGGGGCGCATCGCTGGCTTGGCGGGCGCGCCCCCCCCCCCCCCCTCGTTTGCCCAAACATCCTGCGGCGCATCGCTGCGCCACGCGGGACAGGTGTCGCGTCGCCGATCCCTTGCAGAACCCTGAGAACCCTGAGAACCAAACCCTCCCAGCCTGCGCGCAGGTCAAGGTGGAGGACTTTTCCAGCTACATTGGCCGGCTGCAGACGCCGCGCGAGCTCATGATCATGATGGTGCGGCGCCTCCCTCCTCGCATGGTCCCGGGAAGTCGGAAGTCTGCAGCGCCCCCCATGGAAACCGACTGCCATCTTGAGCCTCGACCGGGTGTCCCCGCGCACGACGGTGCAGGGTGAATGCGCCGCCTTTGCGATGTGTTGCGCCCGCACCAGCCGCAATTCTGATCGCCCTCGCTTATTTACGCCGTGCAGACGGAGATGTTCTCGCGGATCGAGGCAAATCCGAAGGGCGAGATCACCGCGCAGGACATGGAGGTGGCGGTCAACAAGGTGCTTCCTTAAAAGAAGGCGTCTCCACAAACCAATCCTTTTCGCAATCCAACAAGCCTTCGATGTGTCTGCCAAAAAGATGTATGTGTGGTCTGCATCACGTTGAGCGCATGGAGGTGGCGGTCAAGAAGGTGCGCCTCCCACCAACCTTGCATCAATTCTCGGAACATTCCAGCGCATCGCATGGCGTCACAGGGCAATCTTGCACCTTGCATGATGTCGTCGCACGGCGAGTTTTGCACCACTCAAAACTTGTAGTCAGTCCTGGCGCGTCCTGTGTAGTTGCAGCTGGCGTGATTGAAGTCTGTGACCCTGAGGCAGTCGGGGAGATGATTCGTTCCGCCATACAAAATGCGTTGCGTGCCAAACTTTGCTTTTTTCCCTGCTGCGCTTGGTGGAATGTGAACGTTTCTTTCACTGCACTTGCAGGCCATGGAGCAAGCGGTGTAGAGTGGCAGAATGCGACGTCGGTGATGATGGCGCCTGGCCACAAGGGCAACCTTTGCGGAAACTGGCTGCGGGCGGCATTGTCTGCAGAGCAGATGTACCATTATATGCTTACCAACAGCTTCGCGAACAGCAGTCTTTGCCCTCGGCCGAATCCGGATAGTTCGCAGTACTCTGCCCCTCGTGCTGAAGACACGTCCGAACAAAGCTCTCATGCACAAAAAACGGTCAATGCAGCGCTCCATGCCGCCGCAGAAGAAAGGTCACTGTGGCAAACATGCGGCGCCGCATGCAGCCAGAATCAAGGCAGCAATTCGCAAGTCATCAAATCAGAAGCAGCAAGCTCGATCTCCTCTCTACACCACACTTCGGTTGCAAAACCAATTGTTCTACCTGCGCTAGGATGGCTGAAACCACTGCAGCTATAATGGAAGCAGCCGCTGATATAGCTAACTAGGAATCTGATATCGCTGCTGAATCCCTGAAAGGGCCACGCTACAGCCAGCCGGCCGGATGATGCAACCCCACTACCCCAGGGCCCCTCGCATCATGCCTACTGTGATATGCTGGCTGGCTGGCTGGCGGCGGCGGCGGCGGCGGCGGCGGCTCCTGTGTCCAAGGGCGGACTCAAGGACGGCATTGCCAGTAGTCGGGGCTGAGTCTTTGGCACGTGGTGCCGTCGGCACACACTGTGTCGCCCCACGCCACGTCGGTCGTGTATGCCGGGTTGCCCCACTGCCCACCTGCCCATCAACCATTGAAAATGCTTCAACCAGCCTGCGCCATTGTCGTTCCTTCACATGACGGCAAGTTGTGACAAGCAGCAGCAAGACAAACAAACAGGACAGCCAGCAACGGAGACTCACCGCACTGTTGCCACATGCTGGCGACCTTCTGTCCGTCCCCGTTTGTCGGCGCGCCCGTCGGCGTGTCTGCCGCTGGCGCACCCGTTGGAGCGTCAGTGAACGGCACCGGCGCATCCGTCGGATCGTGAGTGATCGGCACTGGCGCATCCGTCGGCACTGCCGTCGATGCTGCGGTCGGCGCCTTGGTCGGCGTCGCCGTCGGGGCGAGCGTCTTGCGCGCCGTGGGCTTCTTCGTGGGCCTGAAAGGGGGAGGAAGGAAGGAATCAATCATGCCCAAGCAGACCTACTAGCCTGTGGAAGGGTTCCGGCAGGAGCGACGTGCGACCCAACGTGTGCATACAGGCATTGAGGTGGAGCTGAGACGGTGCAAAGTGGCTCCCAAGGGGGGCCCCAGCAAAGACCCTCCATAGGCAAGCGCACTGGAGGGTCGGCTTCCTCGTGGGCTTCTTCGTGGGATTTTTCTTGGTGGGCTTTGGCCGAGAAGTCGGGCGTTTCTTTGTGGGTTTCCGAGTAGGTTTTCGCGTCGGCTTGCGAGTCGGTTTGCGCGTCGGTTGCTGGATGGGCTTTGCGCTTGGCTTCTTAGTGGGCGCTTTGGGGGGCTGCAGTGTGACGGCGGCCAGCGGCGGCGGTGAAAGGAACAGCTCGTTCGTGGACGGCGCAAAGGGCGGATTCGGCGGCGGCGGCAGCGACGGCGGGTTGGGTGGGCTCGGCGGCTCGCGGGCCGGCGGGGACGGCGGCGGCGCCACGCCCGGCGGCGGCGGCGGCGGCAACGGCGGCTGCGGCGGCGGGGGCGGCGGGGGTGGCGACTCCTGCCCTGCTTTTGCACTGCAGGCGGGGACAGGAGACTGCGCGTCAGATGGCGGAGATTCTCGGGGGTGGCAGGCTGGTGGTGCCTTGAGGGTCGTTTGAGGCGACTGCAGACAACGTGCATACATGGATGGCATACAGCAGAGAGCAGGCGTAGAGCAGGCATGCCGATCACACAACGAGGGTGTGCGCACTTGATTCTGATGTCGGCGCAGTTCCAGCTGCAGAAGAGACAAGAAACCGCAGGTCAGCAGGCGCGTCAAACTCTCATTCGTGAATTGATGAACATCCCGTGCAGCGTTGGGTTGTCACCAGGAGCGCATTGACCTGGGATGCTTCAGCGACAGCAAGCAGCGGGGACTGGAGGCACACAATTTCTCAGGAGGCAGCTGCGTCGGGTTGAGGTAGTTATTGGGGTCGCAGGCCGGCAGGTTGAACGTGATCTCCTGGACGTATGTGAAGTTGGTGCCAGGGGCTGCGGCACACGGTGCGGCAGGGGGTCAGTCAAAGAGCAGACAGTCCAAGCTTTGCGCACAGGGGTGGCGGCATGGTGCACGCTGCACGCACACGTGTGAGAGTAGACTGCAGCCGGTGCGCCAATGGCGGCAGCAAGCTGCTTGCCAAGCAGGCAGGGTGCTGCCAGATAGAGGGAGACGAAGAGAGGGACCAAACTCACCCCAGCAGGAGTTGCCGGTGACCCAGCGCCACTGCACGACGCACCGCTCGCAGGTGACGCCCGCCGGCAGCACGAAGGAAGCGTACACGTCGGACGCCGTCTGGTCCGCCCGCGTGAAGTAGTAGTACTTTTCCGGGCCGTTGCGCAGGTCCGATATGCCTGCAGTAATATCACACAATAGAGCGGGTTTTCTTATGAACCGAGCGCCGTCTGGTCCGCCCGTGTGAAGTAGTAGTACTTTTCTGGGCCGCTGCGCAGGTCCGATATGCCTGCAGAGGTGCGGAGGGATTTAGATGTGGTGCAGCATTGGACCAGTTGAGCGGGTCCAACAGGCCTGCAACACATGCGACAGGAGCGGCTGGGGGGCCAAAGGCGGATGAGGGGCAGGGCCCTTGTTCGTTGGGTGCAGCTGTCGCGTCGCAAAGCCTATCTTTGTGTGTTTGCCTTCACGGCATATTGGCGAGAGGTTGTGGGGTGTGCGTCGAATCTGCACCTGGCTGCATGGCGTGGAGCGCCAGGTACAGCTGGTGCGCCTTAAGGCCTGCCTTTGCATACACTGTATTGGGGGAAGGAATGTGACTTTGCCGTCCGCACCTGGTTGCGTGGCGTTGGGAGCCAGGTACAGCTGGTGCGCCGCGAGGCAGGCCTCGTTAAACTCCATGTTCTCAGTCGTCAGCGACGGGTCCGACAGCGGGCACAGGCGCAGCTCGAAACGCCCCCAGTGCGCCGTCGACATGTGGATGCGGATCTGGAACACCTGGCCCTGCGCCACGCCAAAGCACCCGCCGCAACAGTCAGCAGGGCGTGCTTTGGGCAGAGGTTCTGGCGTACTGTCAGGCTGCAGGAATGATCTGCACAATGTTGCATGTCCAGGACTGTACTGCAGACCGCCACAGCAAACCAGCAGAGCCTCACTCCCAGGGCGCAGCTGCATGTCAATGCTGCGGCATCGCACGCAACATCTGCCGGCATGATGATGCGCAAAATGCCACAAGAGGATCTTGTTTGCTCATCCATGCCCACCTCAGTGTAGGTGCCGGTGGTGACGCCCTGGGCGAAGATGCCGTCTAGGGGGCTCTGCGGCGGGATGGGCGCCGCCGCGAAGCGGGAGTCGGCCGGCTGCTGCCCGCCGCACAGGCCGGTGCCGATCTTGTTGAGGCTCATCTCATCGTAGAAGTTTTGCGTGTGCGCGTACAGCCAGTTGCGCGCCGCGGGTTGCTGCGCACGCCACAGCACGTTTGAGGCAGACTTGTGTGCGTTGTATGGTCATGACCGCAGGCGGACTTGATAGCGACCGTGGCTACGCAAGGCGGCTGGCAGACGATGCCGCTGCCAGCCGCTGCTGGGCGCGATGGCAGGCCCCAATCATCACGCAGGCATCTGCACATCCGGCACATCATGCATCGGCCGAGCAAGATCAGCTAGGCGCACCATGAGGTAGGCGTGGCCATGGCTGCGGGGCAGTTGGCCCAGCAGCAGCACAGCCGCCGCCAGCAGCAGCAGCGGTAGCGTACCGGCGCGCATGTCGGCTGCCGCCAGCCTGTCACCCTTGATGCGGCTGGGGAAGCGCCTCCAAGGAATTGCACCTGCAAACAGGCGGGTGAAGTGAGTGGGCTCCAGACCGTTCGCGGACTTCAGCAGTCACCAGGCCGCTGGAGTTGCAGCACGAATGCTAGGTGCGCACATGCTTCCAGACTCCGCATAACCGTGAGGCCTGACCTGCAGGCGCACTGCAGGTGAGACTCAAGAATTATCCACCGAGGCTTTCTTCTCTCCTGGCCGACGTTTCCCAGCTGAGCAACCGGGCACTACCGTGCTTCGACCCAGTGATGGTAAGTCCAAGTGTGCCGGACCGGGATTGCGGCGTTGCAAAGCAAGACAGTAGCCTGCCCGGAGGTCTCCAGTTATACTGCGCTGGTTCTCCCAAATGTCAAAGTGCTGAAAGGTCTTCGCTGACCGTGACAGGGAGGCTCGGTGGCCAAACGCGCACGCATGTCTGCACGCACCGATCAGCACTTGAGCGAGGCGAACACGACCGTGTGGCCATACGACGTCGATCAGGCACATAATCCGGCTGCACGCGTGCCCCCTTCTGCCAATGCCAGCCATGACGCTCCGTGTTGGATAACCTCTCGCGAACCATCATCGGGGAGGTGCACTGCCTCGAGCGGGCGCTAGACATGTGTTCAAGAGGCTTCGGAAAGTCAAAAGGTTCCCCACCTGCTCTCCGCGTGCAGCGGCGGTGCCTCAGCTGCTACCAACCCCTCAGTATGATGACGCCCCGTCTCTCCGTGCTCTCTCTGGCGCGAAATCACTCCCGAGCCGGGAGCGGCGACGGCAGGCTTCCGACTATTGATCGATCGTGGAACCGATCGCAAGCTCGGACGCAAGTGCCTGCAATCGAATTGCGGTGTAATCAGGAGTTAGACACAAAAGTCATGCCAGGTGGAATGCCCGACTGGTCTGACAAAGTTTACGAAGCATGTCGTACGGTACCTTGATTACCTTGACGTCAGCTGGCTGGAGGGGCAAGATGGCCGTGTAGGTGCCTAGCCGCAATCCTCAGCGGCACACGGTGTCCGCCTTGCGACCGAGCTTGGCCAATCCCGCCGCCAGGTGCATCTCACTGACCCGTCGCACGATGTCGGCACCGCTGCTCAGTGCGCCGGCGGCGGCATTGCCGATTGCGCCGTCTTGTCGCTGCAGAGGTGCAGTAGGGCAGCTCGGCACGCTCATGGCCACCCAGCGCATGAAGGAGGCCGAGGCACGGTCGAGACGTGGTGCCTCCCCCGAGCTAGCGGCATGCGTCTTCTGCGTGCACTTTTCGAGGCGTCTGCCAAGGCGCACCGGCAGGCTGCCCCTGCTGCACGCAGCCCGCGCCGGCCGTTGGTCTGAGGTCAGCTGCCGCCGCTGCTGCCGCTGCTGGTGGCCTGCGGGGTCATGTGCTGACGCCGCTGTAGCTGCCACACCGCATCTGCCGCCGCGCAATGCAGCATGTTGACCATGCTGCTGTTGCAGCAGGCCGGGATGTGGGAGGCTGCCATGCGCCCAGTGTGGTCCGCGGACCAGCTTCCTACCCGCCGCTGTCAGCTCAGCAGAATGACACAGTGCAGCTGTGAAGCTGGCGCTGTCGCCGCACTGTGAGCCGCTCGCAGCACCGAATTGGCCGGCCTGAGTTGCTGGCGCCTGGCCTCCCAGCGTGCGTGCTGCTGGTACGACCATTGCTGGTGCCGTTGTGGCAGCCCTGCCGTGCCTGCGCGCGATGACGCTCGCCTCACCGATTACGTCGTGTTTCATGGTATGGGCGGCCCCACCAGGTGCATGGAGGCATAGTACTCACCTGTTGTCTTGGCAGGCTGAGACAGCATCTGAGCCTGGCGCATTCCGAGCTTTCAGCAAGCGCGGCATGACAGGTGCCACTGCTGCGCCAGCGGCACACCCACGCTCTGTCAACATGCCGGGCGTGCACAGCGCCATGCGTGCACCACGTGGATACTGTTCTGCAGGTTTCACATTGCGGAGCTCTTGCGCTGCACCCGGCTGAGGTTCCATACACTTTCCTGCTCCGCTTGCAGCGATCTGGCTGCTGCTGATAGTGTGTGGAATGGTGTGGAGTTTAGCGACGGCAGGCAATCCCAGTCAGGCTTTTGCAGCAGTGCGTGGGCTGCGATTAACCCTTGGTGAGGCTGGGATCGCCCTGTTTCTGAGCTGCAGCAACCGCCGCCAGCCGTGCGGTAATGGTACGCATTGACAGAGCGACGACTTTACTGGCATTGGACGCTCTTGAAAACTCCTAGACTCTAACACAATGAAGATCGTTTTTGGAAGAAACGACTGCCTCAATTGAAAGTCAGCGTCGGCAGCAACATCAATTCTTGAGAACATCGCAACATGTCGCAACGCCTGTCAGTGATGCACTGCGTTTTGGGTCCTTCCACGATTTTTTGATCTAGAAAAACACGACAAACTGAGCGCGAAGCTGGAGGTGTCGGTCTCCCACATCGTGCAGCCGTGTTTTCAGCGGCACGTGCGCATCAATGCTTGCAACTGAGACCTGTCTTTGCGTTACATTGGTCATTTTCTGATTAGATTGCAACAGGAAAGTCCCACTTACATCTAAAGCAAGTGAGGATTGCGCCGGAACACTCACTTGAGGTGTTATTAAAATCAGGGTTGAGTGTGCCAGAAAGAAGATTGCAACCTGCCACAGACACCCGAAGTGATTCAGCCATGATGTATGCACCGCTCCAAAGCAGCTGTTCGTTGCCAGGACCGCTGCTGCAGCACCATTGCCAATGCCCGCCAGCTCACCGCCTGTCGCCGCAGCGGCATCGGCCATGTGGCGTCAGCCATGTTACAAACAGGAGGCAGCGTCGTGCAGCAGCACAGCCGTTCTACTGTACCGCCAAATTTCAGACGGTCTGCTCAGTGTCCGCGGTGGGCATTCAGACACCAGCAGACGATGCCCCGGCGGCGCAGCCATACACGACACACAGCTGGCGCTGGCGGTCGCACAAGATCAACTATGCGGTGTGTTGATAGGTCCAACAGCCACTCGATGGCCGATGCACCCTGCGCGCCCTGCTGTGTCGGTGGTGGCACCATGCCGCACTAAGGCGCTCTTGACCATAGAGTGCGCTGTCACATCCCGGCTGAGCTCACTTTGCGTGACGTACGGCACTTCTGGAGTGCAGGTGGCAGGGTGCGGCAAGCCGATCCTGATGGTCCACGGCTTCGGCGCATCCATTGGGCACTGGAAGAAGAACATTCCGGCGCTGGCAGCAGCAGGCTACCAGGTGTGTGTACATGCCATGTAGAACATGCCTCTCTCTCTCTAGGCTGCGCACTATCACACGCGACGAACCAGCTGCGCAGGTGTGGGCGCTGGATCTCCTGGGGCAGGGCGCCTCAGACAAGCCCCAGCTCGGCTACACCATCGAGCTGTGAGCAAGATGCGAAAGTGCATGTCTTTCGCAGCGTCCTGGTGTGCGCAGATGGTTCATCTAGCCCTTTTCAATGATCGAGTCCATCTCGACGCAGCTGGGCGGAGCTCGTGAGGGACTTCTTGGCCGATTTCGTCGACCAGCCCGCCGTGTTAGTCGGAAACAGCGTCGGCAGCCTGGTGTGTCTGACGGTGCGGTCTTGTATTGTGCCACTGCAAACGCAGGCAGTCACTCGGCACGGGGTCCCATGACCCACTCGTCTTCCTTTGTTTGCCCTTGTATCAAGTGCATCCCTGTTTGCCACCATGCTTTCGGAACACACTTTCGGTTTTGCGGCGCAGGTCAATGCAGAGGCGTCAGCTGAGAGGATTGCCGGCACGGTCCTGGTGAACTGCTCCGGAGGTGGGTCAGCGAGGCTGAAGCCACCATGAAGAATTCGTCTCTGCTGTTGAGAACTGTGCATATATAGTGCCCGCAATCCTTCGGAAGCCGCTCACCAACAGATGAACACCAACGCGGCAGGTCTGAACAACAAGGCCATCACACAAGACTGGCGCATCAGGCTAGCGTTGCCGCTGTTCTGGGCGATCGACTTCCTGCTGTCCAAGCCACGCATCGCGCGCTACCTGTTCGACCGCTTCCGGAGCAAAGACAACCTGCGGACTGTGCTAAAGGTGGGCACAGCTGTGGAGGCGTCCAGACAGATATGGGTTGCCTGCGCGAGCCTGCCTGTAGAGCTTTAGTATGCATGCAGTGTGAGACAGCCAGCCGAGTTTGCCACCTGTGCCTGCCTCAGCTACGCTGGCAGTCGCTGGTACACTGCCAAGTGGCGTCCTCTACGCGCCCAGGCACCCGCAGTCCCCGCACTTCCGATCTGATCGAAGATGCTGCAAGCGCTGGGGTGGAAGCCTTTCCCTCAGAGCCCACTACAGCATCCATCTTCCGCCTGCAGAATGTGTACATGGACGAGGAAGCGGTGGATGACGCATTGGTGGACATGCTGTTCGATCCGTCAAATGATGTCGGCGCCCTGGATGCCTTCGTGAGCATCATCACAGGTTTGGCGCTGCCCTTATTATTACATTGGCAGTTCTCCGCATGCTTGCTCTGACAGGGCATAGCTTCGTGCACGCTTGTGTTGAGCCTTGGACGGAGACAGCTGCCTCTAATCACTGCAGTGAGTGTCCTGGGCGCGAGACAACAAAGGCGCTCCTTCAACTGACAAAAATCGTTCCGATCGCCCAACCTAATGTCGTGCATTCGGCGCAGGGCCCCCGGGACCGCCGCCGGCGCAGCTGCTGCCGTCCATCAGCGGGCCGCTGCTGGTGCTTTGGGGCGACAGCGACGTATTTACGCCCCTGAACGGTCCTGTGGGCCAGCTCTTCAAGGCGCTGCCAGCGACCCGGGAGGACACCGAGTTCCGGGAGCTCGCAGGTGCGTGGGATATTGCCACACATCTGTCCGCAGAGATGCTACGACGATGCCAGCAGTCCTGCAGTCTGAATATATATTGGAAAACCGGAAATCCTTGGACAAAACTGGCATGGATGTGCGCAGGCCAGAACCACTGCGTCCACGACGACAATCCCGCCCTCGTCAACGATGTACTGCTAGGATGGCTGCAGCCGCGGCACTGATGGCTTTGAGAAGAGTGCGAGATTTGTTGAGGTAATACTGCGGCTCGATGCCGATCTGTAGCCTTGATATTTTGTCGCACGTCCCAATCTGTTTCAGCAAATCAATTCTGCAAGTACTGAGCCAACATTAAAGCCGAACTGCAATGTGAAGCACGAATGGTTATACCAACTTCGCAACCTGCAGGAAAAATCACGATACCCTAACAACCAGGTCGTTAAGTTTGTATGTAGGTTCACGAAACTTCCACCCTGCCACGAACATCAAAGCGTCTGCAATACCGCTGCCGCGAGCCCCGCCGCTGCCAGACCGGCCAAAACTGTGGCCGCGCCGCCGCCTCTTCTGAGCGGTGGCGCCGCCTGCGGCGCCGGCGCCGGTGCATTCGCTGGCGCCGTGGCGGGCGCCACAAGATTGTCGCCGTTGATGTTCGAAGACGCGTTGGTGGAAAGGGGCCCCAGCGCCGGGCCTGTGGCAGTGACTGAGATGCCCGGCGTGTCCGGCGGCAGCGGCAGCGTGAAGATGTCGCTGACTGGAACCGGCGCGCCTGATGGCGCCGCTGCCGCCGAAACTGCAGTTGCAGTGCACAGCAACTGTCAGTACGGTTGGAGCCTCCTCGTCAGGAGGGTGCCCAAGTCAGTTGCGCCGGCAAGCGCGTATGAAAGGCATGGGGCCTTCCGTCAACCTGCAGCACGCGCATACATTTGCAGCAAGCAAACATGCGCTCTCGCTGCCAAACAGCGGTTTTGCACTCACTGATTTCTGAGAAGCCCGGCGTCTGCGCCAGGCTGGTCGTCGGCTGCATGACTTGGTCAATAGTGTACACATAAGTGTCGCACACACGTTCTCGCGTCGACAGCGGCGCTGCATTTCCAAAGGGAATCCCCTCCACTTGTATCTGCAATAGGCAGCAGCGAAAGAGTTTCACATCGTCATGAGCAATTAGACGATTATGTATGCAGCGCCAAAGCAATTGGGTGCTGTGATGAAATCGTGGTGCTGTAATGGAAACGTTCCGCACCTCCCCTCTGATCTGCTCAAAGTAGAGCGAGACGTTCAGCCCTGCAGGGTCAGCACGTAAGGGTGTCCGACAACCAGCTTCACTCAACACCTGACTTGGCGTGATGTAGACACACCCTCGCCAATGCAAAGCGGGGCAGGTGCAACCGGAACAAACATACATTCTCGCGATACTGCAGTCAACTTTGTGAGCAGGTCTCGCCACAGGTGCACCCGTGAGGACGCCCAGCGCCGTCTGCGCGCTGCCGTCAGCCAGGAACGCCGACCTGCTCTGGGCTCGGCTCGTGAGATGGTACAGTCCCACGGTGAGCAGTATGTCGGCCTCCTGACTGGTAACCACGCTGTCATTTCCGCCGACGCTGGTCGCTGCAAGTGTGCGCATGCCAGGCGCAGGTGAGTATGGCAGGAGACACGACTTATGTAACGATATGAATTGATCTGATTTATTTGACCTGCAACACAGAAGCAGGTCTTGCATGCATGCGTGATGTCACTGGCAGTGCGCTGCTCAGAGTGGCGCCACTCACTCAAGATCTGTTCTATGCGCCCCCATGCGTTGTCAGTCGGTGCGAATGCCGTGAACCCCGCCGACGGCGCTGTGTCAACGCCCACTTGCTCGAAGGTCTGGAGGAACGACGTGAAGATGGACAGATTCGATATGGTGGCCGTGTAGTTGCTGAGATAAGGCACACATGGTGCGGCCTGCGAGCAGCCGGACGGCGCCTCATTTGGATGCGAATGCCGTGCGGAATGCCGCGTCACCGATCCCCAGAGCTGTAAATTTCGTCTGTAAATGGCAAGCATTCAGCCAAGACTGCAGCTGATTGCGTCAGGGCCGCTGTCGCACGCTATAAGCAGTAGGGGACGCACTGCCAGTTGGTCAAACCTCCGTGCAAGACAGAGGCGCAAAATATGCGCAAAGCATCTAGCATGCACTATTTTATTGTGCAGAGCGTTGGAACATGATGCACAGAGCCGCTGCGATCCTGTCAGGAACTGACAGAAGTCAAGGAAATGGACGCCAGATCACCTGAGCGACGGAAGCAGCACAGAGTGTCAAGGCCACCAGTAGCACAGCTGATGCGGCCGAGTGCTGCATCGCTGCGCATGCAGGCAACGTGAAGTGTCGCGCTGCTGGAAAATGTCACATGAAATGGTGTTGCCAGCTGGCACACCCGCAGGCATCCGCCGAGACATCAGCGTGGCGGAATCGTGCAGATACTGTCCTTACACAAGCGGAAACGTGGATCATTGTGCAAGCCGGGCATTACGCACTCAAGCAGTCTTGATCAGGGTGTTGTAGGGCCGGTGGCTGTCCCAAGCAGTCTGGAAAAGAATAGAGGGCTGACCTGACCGTGGGCAGCAGGCGTCAAGACTGCAGAATATCGTCAGGGGCAAGCTGTCATAGAGCTGAGTGATCAGGTAAAGTGCTGTGCACCTAACGGCCCCCCGAAAGCTGTTTTACACGACTGTCATGCATACCTCAAGGCAGTGCAGGCGATAGCGGCGCAGCAGCAGCAGTCCAGCACACGTCCGAGCAGAGCGGCAGGCAGTGGGGCTGCGGCAGCGCGAGAGTTTACCTGTAGAGCATCAGGCATACACGGTCAGGTGCCCGATAGCAGGCTAGGGGGGACCGGACCGTGCTGCCGGTCGCCTTGTTGAATGCTGCTTCCTGCGTCCCGCAGCAAGT
>JAABUL010000714.1_pt1 | contig 69443 bp, 70 predicted proteins | sample 5559151 | NCBI WGS metagenome assembly JAABUL01 (sample SAMN10711876, study PRJNA513368) | rock metagenome | isolation source: Antarctica rocks | place: Antarctica: Victoria Land, Pudding Butte sud | reverse complement strand
ACATCGGTCAATTATCTCCTTTCGATTGCAGCGGTTCTCATTACAAGCTTCCTGTCCCCCTGAAATAACCAAACTGTCGTCTTTGTGTGATTCATGGGCTGTCTGTGACTCCATCGCTGAGCTGTCAAGATTTTCCTCACATTCTCGTCCCAGCCACAGCCGACAGACACCATTCCACCCAAGATGGCGATCGCTATGTCTTCCGCAGAGATGGAATCGCACGACACCAATCCGGAATTGATCACCACCGAAGACGGTATCAAGATCATCCAATCAGTCACTACAGCCATGTCCGACACTACTCCAGCTCCAGCACCATACAATACCAATGCTCCCACCAATCCTGCGGCCTCTCAAATCGTCTTCAGCACCTACGAGCTCCTTGCACACATTCTCACACTTCTACCATCGGCTGCAGTCCATCGCCTTAGGAGGGTATTGACGGTATGGCGGGATGTGTCGAGGTCTTATGCTGCGTGCCTAGCACGCTCCCTGAAACCCGTCGAACTTCTGGATCCTTACGGCGGCATCGAGAACACCGACAGCGGCTTTCAAGTAGATCTTCATCAGATCAGTATCATGAAGGACGACATCGACGCTTTCGCACCTCGCCACCGTTCGACAAGCCCATACTACTTCCATACCATCCGCGAGACACATCCGGCGCTGGGAGAGGCTTCAGTCTACCAGGACACTCTCCCATCCTGCGTCAGACTGACCTTTGATATCACTAGCATCACGACAGCGAGCAAGGACGCTGAGCAATATATCAGCGAGCCGCCGATCTCGGTCGTCTATATCAAGGCTCAATACCCGAAGTTGGAGGACGAGACAATCGACGAGTTCAACCAGAAAGCAGCGGTTTGCACAGCCCATGTGCGGACTGGCATCACCCTTGTTTATCTGGCAGAAATCACAGATTACCTGAAGAGATCTGATCCCGGCTTTGCAGTGTTCAGAGTCCGTGTATCAGTCAAAGGTGGCGGAAAGCATGGGTGGTGTGGCTAGGCAGCATCCGACTGAGCTCATTTTGGCTGTCCACACCAGCGAGGTAGGTATAGGCAGCGAGGAAATACGGAAGTGATGGACTGGGCACTGGCTTCAAGATCGACGGCTTTTGTTGGCTCGCCCCTGTCAACATTTCGATACAAGGTTGGTGCTTCTACTTCGATATACGTCGAAACCACAGAGAAAATGTGTACTGGAATAGTCTCGAGTGCTGTCACTTGTCTTTGGTTGAACTGCACATCCATCTGCTCTATCAACTATAGTCCTCGCAGCGCAGAATTCTGAAGAATGAAGCCTCGACTTGCCGTCGTGGATTGTCGTGGATCACGTGCGATCACATGAAAGAGTTCTTCAACCTTCCATTTCAAGCGAGCACTTGGCAATCTATGACTCACCCCATGAGAGATCAAGATTTTCCTCGCCTGTTCGTCTCGTACTTCAGACAACAGTCATGGCGAGCACCTCCGCACCGGCGACAACGGTGCCAAAGGCCCTCAACACCGAGATGGCGTACAGCCACAACACTACTGTCGTATCCGAACCCACCTGCGTCGACATGGCAGCAGATACAGCTCTCAACGGAGTGGACTCTGTTCAGAACCAAAATACTGCATTCAAGACCAATCCACCAACCACCACCACAACGTCTGCAGCTCAGACCGTTTTCAACACCTACGAGCTTCTCGAACACATCCTCGCTCTGCTGCCGCCGCATGACATCGGTCGCCTCAAATGGGTGTCGACTGTGTGGCGTGATGTTGCGAAGTCGACTGCTGTCTCGCCGGTGCGCTGCTTGGAGCCTGCAGCGGTGGCGTTGCAAGGTAGGCTCGATTTCGTCCGGGACGACCTTGAGCGAGAAGAATACACGGACTACCTTTGGCCGATTGTTGAGACTACGAGCCCTCATTACATTCCCATGATCAGGTGGATGCATGCGTTGCTTGGGACGGCTTCAATCTGTATCGACTCTGTGAGGTACGCCAGGCTTGTCTTCGACATCACCAATCTTCAAGTGGACGCGCTAGACAGCGCTGGGGAGCAATACATTTGCGAGCCGCCGGTTTCGATTGTTTACCTCAAGAGCAGGCCACAGCCAGCACCTGGCGCGACAAACTCATCACCAGTACTTTGCTCGATTCGCGTTCAGACCGGGATCACTTTCAGAGATCTGGTTGCTGCCAGGGATCACCTCACGGCTGCGAATGCTAGGTTCGCAGGGCAGCACGGTGTTGTCGAGATCAGCATGTCTGTCTCGGATAGTAAGAGGTGGACTTCTGGGGCCTACTCAACAGACGTTCCACGGTCGCCGTGGGATCGGCGGGACATTATGGGAACTTAGTCTGATCCAATGTGACAACCAACGACACAGCTCTACCGTGTGGTTAGTCCAGGTCTGCGAGACCACGGTGCATGGTCTCGGAGCAACGCAAGCTACGTAATGCCGGAAGACGCACATGTGTCGATAATGGCTTTGTTGGAGTATCTACTAGGCCTCTACGTGAGCGAAAGTGTTGTTTTGAAACTAGATATCAGGAAACCCGCCGATGGTCTCGTACAATGTCTTGCAATTTCTCATCAGCTCTCGCGCTCATTGGAACATACCTGTCTTTCACCAACATGCAGTGACCATTGCAGTTTCTTTGTTGAAGTGCATTCGCGAATTCACTAAGGTACATGCCCCCTTTCACTAGATCCTCACTCTTCACTTGACATCTGGCGGCGAGCACAAAAGAACGTACTTCATGCCTTCCGTTTTGTGAACCTTTCATATAACCCTCTACCACCACACGCCACTTCTCTCAAGTACGCTAGAGATGGCGAAAGTGAGGATCAAACGTCAGCGAAACAGCACGTCCAGCAAGATCTCACTCGAAGACCACGTTGCTGCAAGCACGACGTTAGCCGCTGAGACGGTCTTCAACACCTACGAGTTACTCGAGCACATCATCACCTTTCTGCCGCCAGCGGACATCGGTCGGCTGAGTCGACAGGTCTCAACAGTATGGCGTGATATCTCGAAATCTCTGGCTGTGAGGAGAGCTCGTGTTGTTGATCCCATCGAGAAGACCTTTCCCGCCGAGATCACAGATGAAGCCGATCGAGACTGGCTCCTCCGATACAAGGCTCAAGACCACGTCCAAAGCCCTCTGTACTGGCATGCCACTTGGAAGCTCAACCCACCGAGCTCAGAGCGCTGCCCTGCAGACATGATGCATATATCGGGTTGGCCTTCGAGGTCCAGCCCGAGCGATTGAGCAGCGTCAGCGAGTAATACATCAGCGAACCGCCCATGGCGGTGCTCCGCCTCATGCAGGGTGTGAGCGTTGGCAGTGTTATACAGCCGATGCTGCGCACAATTCTCGTTCCGACAGGGATTACCATTGGCGACCTTCACCACGCAGCGAGCAAATTCTCGGCTTCCGACACGCGGCCGCAGAACGAGCGATGGCGAGGAATCTCCGCTTACTTGAGGTATCACCAAAAACACCGCGGGCTATCCTCTCAAGGTGAAGTGCTTGCCTGGGTGTAGACCATGAGCGTTCCCAGCATATCACAGGCAGGCCTGCGATGGACGACAGATGCAAGTCGCCGTTGCTTGATCCGTGGAATGCTACAAGGTTGGATAGCGAGCCTGTAGTTATCGATGTGCTATGTGGTGTCGAAGTGGGACTTCTTCGATAATGCCGGGAAAAGAACACCTGGAAGCTAGGCCGGTATTTGAATAACATACCGATCGGTCATGAACATGCGTATCATGAGCATTCATCTCAAGCCTTCTCCTCCCCGCCAAACTCAAACCGCCCAAACACATCCCTTCTCGCCTCCTCAAACTCCCTCAAAATCGTCTCCTTCCGCGTCTCACCTCTCACCTCAAAGTCCGCATCAAAGTCGTTCGCGCACACCAGGAAACCCTCACAATACCCAGTCACAGGGTCAGTATCGACAGCCTTCTTCCCAGCCTTGATATTGTAGCCCCATAGAGTCTTGACCATTGCCAGGAACAGGTTCCGCTCCGCGAGATGTGCACCAGGGCAGAAGCGGCGACCAGTGCCGTAACCATAGTGGTCTCGCTTCTCCCACGCTCCGTTGGAAAGTTCTGTCGCGAGCGTCGTAACGCCGTCGAAGTGATCAGGATCGAAAACGTACGGGTTCTTGAAGCGCTCTTCATCGAAGTGCATACCCCATGCATTCACGATGATGACTGTGCCCTTTGGCAAGAATTTTCCATCAACCCAGTCGTCTTCGGCGAGTGCGTGCGGGAAAGCTAGAGGTGTGACCGGACGCCAGCGCATGGCTTCCTTCACACATTGAGCAACGTAGGGTAAGCGGGCGTAGTCCTGCCAGGTGGGACTTCTGTCTTCGCCAACGACTGCGTCGATCTGCGCTTGAGCTTTCTTCTGAACGTCGGGGTAGGCGATCATGGCTTGCACGAAAGCGAGGATAATGCTAGCGGAGGTATCTGATCCACCTTCGGTTAGGGTGCCGCCCATGAAGTAAAGTTCTGCAGAGCCATCAGTTATGTTCGAAGTTCTGGACAAGGTTGATGGATGAGCCTACCATGATCAGTGTAAGTCAAGCCCTGATCTTCATGTCAGCATAGTCAAACCGTTTGCACAACGAGATGACAGCACTCACATCCTGCTTCGTCTTCTCCCCATCCGCCTGATCGAGCACCACATCCTGGAACACGTCAGCAATACATCCGGATAGAGGTGTCCTTAGACTCGAGAAATCCTTATGATCGTGACTACTCACCATAAACGCGCCCCTGCCCCCCCCCTCCAACCGTCTCCTCCCCCTAACATCTCCCAAAAAGTCCCTATACAACGCATTCATCTCCCTCCTCACATGCGTCGCCCTCCCAACCCAATTCAAAAACACCCCCTGCGGTAACCAGTGCAAAAACGGGTAAATATCCACCGGTGGCGTCGCCCCCGTCTCCATAACCTTCGACCAAATCTCCATCAGACTATACAACCGCTCCATGTGCTTCGTCCTCGGCGTCGGCGTCCGCACACCCCAGATAAGACTCATGATAATGCTATTAGCATACCGTTTCGGATGCAACATATGCTCCTCAGGAGACACAAGGTAATCGCGAAGCATCTGCCGCGCTTCCGCCTCCTGGACGCGGAGATGTTGGTCCTCAACCACTTTTTCCGTGAACGTGCCGTGGAGAAGTTTGCGGGTGGCGCGCCATTGTTGGCCATAGGCCATGAGTAAAATGTGGTCGCCGCCGGAGATAAGGTTAGCGACGTAGGAGGTTGGCCGCCCGGAGTAGATGCCGCTTTTCTTGTCGATGAGCTCCTTGACCAACCGGCGGGAGGTGATGACGGCCGCGGTGCCGGTGCCGAGTTTGAGAGTGTAGATGCCGCCGTACTGTTTGGCCCATTTGGTGAATTGGAAGTGGGCGCCTTTCTTGGGGATTTGGTGGATGTTGCCGAGGATTGGGAGGGTGGGTGGACCGGGTGGGAGGCGCTTGTCTCGGGATCCGATGAAGAGGATTATGTAGGCTAGGCCGGCGACGAGCAAGGCGCTGACGAGGAGGAGTACGGGACGCATGTTGGGTTAGTATCCAGGTGTAAAATATCAATCTGGTCTACCTTAGGGCTCAAGCTTGCAAGTTTGTTCCAACAGGGGAGGGAAGCTGTATACTTATCCCGTGTCTCCTCTCCCCCCACATCACCTGAAAGCTCTCGATAGCCAAGTGGGGGTGAGGTGAGGTGGCAGCGGGTCTATAGCGGAAGTCATCTGCTCCACACGCCCGCATCTCCAGCTGCAGCTTTCGCGGGGAAAGGTTGGAGTTAAGCTCTTGCCTTGTTGGAACGTCGCTCGTGGAGAATGAGCAGAGTGTCCGCATGTTTCTTTCTCTCCGATCTCGAGTTGCTGGAAAGACGAAGACCATTGCAGAGCTCGGAAATGACCCATCCTCCAACCGGCAGAGAAGAAAGGAGATGCTGAGATGTGGTTCTCGAGCCTATCAAAGGTGTCAATTATTCAAACTAGGTAGATATCTCAGGACCGCAATCCCAATGTCCAAAGCAAACCTCGCTCGCCCGCGAATGGTGGTATCAAGCGTGCTAAGTCCAGCCAAACAACAAGAGATGAAACCAAGCCGACCCGCCGCTTCTCCAAAATCGAAATTCTTCTCGTGCTGCTGTTAACCCGCTCGTGGCCATGAGCATCCACTTCTGTTTTCCGGAGAGCGACGCTTAGGTGTACGCCTCCAGGATATTCAGTTCCTATCTGATCGTCTCCTCCCCAGCGAGACCGGCGGGTGTGGCCTCGAGCGCAGCGTTGGTAGCTTCGCCGCCGTTCGTGTCTTGGAGAGGCGTTTCGTTGCCTACAGGCTCCTGCGATGACTTGGCAGGCGCATCTGTATCGTCGGCGCCGTTGACATTGTTCTCCTCCACCGGAAGCGCTGCTGGTGCCGCGATCTCTGACTGCACTGGCCCCTCCGCTGCTTTTGGCTTGGAGACACTGCCGTTCGTCTTCGGCTTCGGCGCAGCTGCCTTCGACTTCGAGGGCGGGCTCTTGACATCAGGCTTGTCGTGTACCCTACTTGCTGAAGCAGCTGTAGGCTTCATCATGCGCTCTAGGAAGCTGCTGTTGTCCGCAGGCGCTAGACTCCTTCGCTGCCCAGTGTGGGAGGTCTGAGATTCGGGTCGATGAGCCGGTGCGAGGGAGGTACGTGGGGTTGGCCGGGTTGATGAGGCTGGCTTTGGTCTCGAGGTGCCTGTTGGGTGTGATGCACTCGCAGTGACTGATGAGGCACTTGCCGAATCGTGCTTCGCCCGAGAGGCGGCCGTTGGCGCAGTGAGGTGTGATGGTAGACTGATGGGCTTGGTAGGTTCTCGCTTTTTTGGCACGTGTGAGCTTGACGACTTCGATTCAGACTTGTCTACTCCCAATCCAGTCCGAGCCATTGAGGCTGCCGTTGGCGCTGTGAGTGAGCTCCTGCTTGCTTTCTTTGTAGGCATTCTGGTCGCAGGTGGCGTCTTTGGCTGAGTCGCTGGAGACTTGAGCGCACTCGAGGAAGGTTTTGAGCTTGGCTTTGTCGATATTGCTGGTGGCTTGCCGTTGGTAGTAGGCTTCTTCTCTGCGGAAGATTGCATTGCTCGTGTGGATGAGCGGATGTCCTCAGCAACTGGTGGTAGTGCCGCACCTCCGCTCACGCCTTGCTCGTCTGCAAGATCCGCCGTCTTCATTGCTCCTGGCTCCTCCTCGACCGCGGAAACAGGCTTGTCGGGGTTGACAGGCGGCTGATCACCCTCTTGAGCAAGAGGACTCTCCTCTTTGGGAGCGACTTCCTTAGCTTTTCTTGGCGGTGTCCCTAGCACATTCATCACAGCTTCGCTCGAGAGCTCATTCTGTCCTTGCTCGTGTCGCTGTCGCTCCTTTTCGGCGGCGGGAACGCTGTTTGGAGCGCTATCTCCCATCGCAGTAGCCATCTTGACCGGTGCTACAGGTACGAAGCTCGCACGCACTTTGCTCGTAGGTCTGCCCTCTCCGTTCTCCTTGTCGCTGTTGAAAGCTCCTGGTGACCTTCCACGGGCTGGCGAGCTGTCGGGATTATCGAGAGTGGATTTGTTCTCGAACATAGACCGTAGATTGCGGACGGCTGAAGCAGCTCTCTGTTCGGACATGGCTGCTCGCTATTAGTGAGATGTGCGCCATGTGCCTTCCATCCGTAGTCAGGTCATCTCGAAGGTGAGGTCGATGGAAGGGCAAGGGTAGGCTGTGATGAAACGCGCTTTCTCCGTTTCGTGTCTAGGGGATGTGTGGGTCGCCGGCTACATGCAGAGCCGTACAGGTATCCGTGTATAGGGAGATAGATGGGACGACTTACAACTGTTCTGGAGACCCTTCTAACAATTCAAGCCCTCATGTTTGTTTGTAGAGACAGGGTTAGCATTGGAATTGTGCTCTCGGAAAGGGGGAAACTTTGATCGACAAGTAGTTCTAAGATACGCGAAGCTGACAGGTGACGGCATTCCCGACTTCGAGAAACGGGACTTTTGACGATGTCGTCTCAATGCTGGCGGAACAATTCTCATTCGCTGGAGCGCCATGGGCTGGTCACAGAGGAGTCCAGACGATCACACCAAGTAGTTCTGGAATCCGAGAGGCGGTCACGGCGGCGAGTCGTTCCCACGCTCGTCTATCGGCAAGACTCGAGAAGCCGGCGGTATGCGTGTGTCAGCGAGTCAGGACAGGACGACATGCACACGGCGTTCTACTGAAATTAACGAGGCGTATTCCACTCCACGGATGAGACGACTTGTCACGACCACAGGGTTCTACATATGATCATACTAATGCTGTTGCCAATCTCGAGAAGCTCACCACTACGTTCGAACAGGGTCTTGTCGCCACCGTTCATCACGTACTGATATTTGGACGGGACGATGTGCTCGACTCCAGCTCCACCCAGTTGCCAAGCTCGGGAGGTCGTGGAATGTCCTGTTGATCTGTCTGATTTAATGGAGCAATACCCGCTCGGCCAAATTTGCAGGTCAGTCGACCCATAAGACGACGCGGCCCTTCGTTCCACACCAGCTTTCCCACGAGGAAACGCTCTCGAAGAACGGATGGCACGAGACCGTTTTCATTGGCCGTGTACTGCTCCTCTTATTCTTGTGCTGTCTGCGAGAAGCAGAGACATGCGCGGCACGGCGTTCGACCATCGCGCGCTCTGGATGCCGGATTATGAATCTAATGATGGCGGGTGTGTCTGAGATCTGATCGAGACAATATGCTCACAGCTCAGTATAGCTGGTCAGCGTTGTCCGGTTGCTGTGCTCGAGAGGCACTGTCTTGTCCCGCAACAGGATATCAGCTGGATCATGCCAGGAACATGCCGGGAACATGACACTTTGTGAAGAGTATGTTGGTGGCAGTTTAAAAACGCGGCAATGCATACGCATTCATTGTTAAGGTAAATCGCTGCTCGGAGTATCCGGTATCTTCAGTCGATGTACCTGAGGGATCAAACATTGCGGCCTAGCGATATCATAATGTGGCAAGCTTCGGTTTGGGGACCTCTCTCCATGGAGACAACTTGCGGTGCAGAACTTTATGAGACCGCCCAGAAACACGAGGGCCACGAGAGCATCGAATCACCATCCTGCTGCGCGCAAGTACACCACGACTTGAAACGCACAAGGCAAGGGAGCAACCTTGTCATCTCGTCCTTCTCGAGCCTAGGCGACTGTCATCACTGTACAGCACTCGTACTCTCGGAGTTCCGCCGTCACGACGATGCCGTTCCGCAACCCTTATGGAAGGGGACTGGGGCAATTCAAGCTGCCCTCTTGCTACCCCAGGCAAGCACGCGACCACCATGTGGCACTTCCCGACTGTCGTGTGACCGTGTTTCTAGACAAGGCGCCAAAAATCATCTCACGTCTCTCCAAACCCTTGGCAGCGCTTGAAGTGGTCAAGTGTACGCATAACCCTAGATCGAACATTCGACTTCACGACTTCACGACTTCACGTTTACTGGTTTACTTGTGTAGGTGATGTAGTCACGATGAGAGTTGTGGGGTTGAGTTTGGCCCGGGCGAAGGTTCCACAGGATGAAGGATGTTTCACGAAGGGAGTATGCTTGGGATGCTACAGCTGAACGTCACCTTACATCACCGGGGTCAGGATCCAGCGCTATGGAGGTCCTGCTACACCTACCGGCTTTGACAGTCGAGACTCGAGAGGAACTACTGCGACATCATGGATACATACAGCACATCATCAACATCATTAAGCCTGTGGAGATCACAATCAAGCATATACCAAAGCCACTGGTACTCAGTGGAAAGGAGTGTTTGGCAACGTTGACTAAGGATAGCAGTCCACGACTAGTGGAGTAGCGCTCCTAATATTATCGCTGTCTCACCAACGATGGTCTCCTCCGGAACTCAGGTCGTGACTGATTGGGTCTACGCTGACTCGCAGTACACTTGCGGAACCGAAAGAGCCATGCTAAGCAGTCCATGTGGTCTTCCAGCAGCTTCGTGAAACCCGCAAGCGCAAGAATGTAAGATGACCACCATCTCTTGGTATGTCTGTTATCTGTATGCTCAATTTCCCGGTCCGTGGGAGGAAGAGCTGCCCAGAAGACCAGAGTCTCGGACATCGACCATGAAAGGCCAACAGGGAATCAGTGCGATCCTGCGGACAGCTACGATGGAATATAAAGACTCGTCGGCATCTACTACTGGTGGCAATAAACCCTCATCATCGCATTGAAATCCTACGCAAGCGAGTCCTCGTCCTTCATCCGCAACTTCACCATGCCGCGAACCACTTTGGCCATGGCCTTACTAGGTCTATCTACCCTCGTTGCCAGTGCTCCATATCCCGTCCTCAAGATGATGCTCAATCTGTGCTGTGCGCTGCATTGGGTGAGGCCACCAGCACGGTAGAGGCTTGTTTTCCCGATGCAACGACCGCAGCCGACGCCACAGCTACAACCACTGATGCTCCAGCCGAGACGACCGCTACAGCTGAGGGGTCGACTGACGGGTTTGATCCTGGTGAAGAGGCCACGTAAGCACTTTACAACTGATCTTAGCTCCCTGAATTGTTGCTGACATTTCATTCAGGTACTGGTGCAACTGGGATGAACACAAACCGGAGTCACTTCAGCAACTTTGGGAGAATCGTACGTCTTCACGCGAGATCAATGCTGGTCTACCATCCCATAGATGACTGTCGTACATATGCTGACATCCGATGCTGCTTTCAGCGGACCGCGGTGTCGGGCCATGGCTTGCCAGTTTTGTGGAAGCGTTGCCTGAAGGGCCGAACGTCAGGTGGCAGGACTACGTGTTGGAGGTAGCGCTGCCGGAACCCGGTTCCCATGGCATGGGGGTATCTCAAGGTGTTCCCCCGTTCAACTATGACCTTTACTTACACCATAGTAGGGCTGCAGTGTCATTGGTGGCGGCTGCGACCCAGAGATCAGGTAAGAGACGACCAAGTGCACTTCTGCTAAGTTGTGCTAAACAACTCACAGCTGCAGCGACCATGCCCGACGAGGCTACGGCCCGCACTACTGGGCTCTTATAGCTCTTAAGGGCATGCACCACAAGTTGACTGTTGCCCACGAGCTCCTACAGGTAGACCGCTATTGCAGCAGCTCGATCAGGCTTCCCTGGTTGACATCATTGCCCACAGGACACTGCGATATCCAACATACTCAAAATTGACAGAATTGCGGAGGTCTTCACTCAACTGTGAGTGCAACGATTGTATCACATCTCTATCCTCATCGGACATGGACTAATCTCGTCTTATGCGGACCAGCTCAGGACGACCTGAACACCATAGCCGGGCTGCTGGGCACCGTCTTCTATTTCATGGTTCGTTATCCTGGGACGACGCTCGTCATTAACATACTGAATTTGGCGGCAGGGAGGTGCGGCAGGTGGTGCTGCTGTCGCTGCTAGCATTAGTGCTGGCGTTAGGGCCGGAGCGACTGCAGCAAGAGTCGGCGTGAGTCTGCTCCCAATCCGTTCAATACTTCTGCTACTTTCAGCTGACAATCCCGTCTCCGATATAAAGCTGGTCAAAGGTGCCAGGAACCAAGCGAACCAAATCAGCGATGCCGCCACAAAGGCAACCGTCTTGAGCAAGCTCGATGCAGCTGAGGCCAACGCTCTCACTGCTGCTTCAGCGGGTTCGGCGGCGGGTAATTTCGGCGCCTCGACGTACATGATTGGAGGTACTTTCAATGCCATTGATCTAAGTGTCGAAGATGAGGTAAGCTGCTATCCCACAGTATCAGGCCACGAGGACAGTACTGACTGCGCAATGTAAGGTTTCCGGCCAGATCGAGGGTGCAGACCTGGCGCCAGTGCTGTCAGCCCTCGTTACGACCTCTCAGGTCTATCTAGCGAAGATGGGCCGGCTGGCTGCCGGTCACGCCAATGAAGGAGAGGACTATAACGACCTTCCTGGTCAGGTATGTAACATGCTGCCTCCTTGAACGATGTAGCACCGCGCGTTAGCACCGTCGATTTGAGCGGATGGCCGCAGCGCGTCTCGTACTACCATAACGCGGAGTGTAGCTGACAACCGCACAGCAAGGCAGCTCAGGTATCTACCCTAACGAGAACGCCATAGCATACTTTTACAGCGACGTAATTCCAGCCCGCTCCTTTGCGACTGCTATCTACTGACCGTGCTCGCGTTTTCAAGGGCAAGATGCTGGTCGAAGAGAGCGATCCTACGTTCAACGCTACCATGAAGGGCGCGTTCGATTCGTTCCGGTCCAGGGTGGTTGATATGGCGATGGTGAGTTGTTGATGGGTAAAAGGGTGACCGTTGACATATGTCTACGGGTGACTCTTGTCCAAGACACTGCTGACCCTTTCACCCTTCCACTCTTAGCAGAAATCAGGGTTCAGGGTTTGGGCCAATAAAGATTTGGATGACGAAGCGAGTTGCATAGAGTACGGGGAGTACGGTGCCGTCTGGAGCAATGATCTCTGCCTCAACTTGTACGTAAATCCCGTTCCCTGTGAGATGAGATAATAAACTAAAGCTTCCTATCAGGTGGCAACATTACGAAACCGCCATCATCTGCCAGCCGGACGGAGGATCCAACACCTGCTACGATAACCCAATGAGCGAGGACCAGTGCACAGCGCTCGTTGATGAGTTCGGGATGGACGCTAAAGCCTACATGCAGGGACAGGTAGACTGCGCGAAGTCGGGAGGTGCTACTGGAGAACCTGACACGTATGTTGCTTGTTGTTCAGCTTGCTCGAACAATCTTTTCGGCTAATGCAGACTTTCAAGGGATGAACTGCCGCTAGATGGGGCTGTCCCGGCGTGCTGGTATTCTGTAAAGGCGATTTATGGCACCATGCAAGATAATGGCTTTGCTGAGCCGGGATATGGGACGTTCCATATCGAGACGGAGGACTGGTGAGGCGGCACCGGATATCACCTGTACGATACCATCGAAGGCCATCTCACTTCTGGCTGAGATCGATCGGAAGGGTTGTGATGAGCAGCGAAAAGAAGATTCTTTGTTATACAATCAGAGGCTGGCGTAAGATAAGAGTGCGCGAGCACTTGGTCAACGGTTTGAGTCTTCAGAGAGCGGCTTCACGTCCATGATTGCGCGACACGCTGCATCACTCTGCATGACTCTAGCTAGGCGCAGCATAAGTAGCACCATCATACTCCTTCCCATCGCTCAGCTGCGCGAAATCCACATTCTTCCCTCCTCGCTTGACCAGCGCTTGAAGATGTTTCTTCGGACAGGCGCCCACATACCTAGCGGGCTTACTACGCTCAAAGCATCGGATCTTACTGCAGCTGCTTGCCCACAGTTCCAACGCAAGGCAGAAGACCACTAGCGCTGTCACTGTCCCGATTAGTTCGAGCGAGTTGAGGCTCTCAGCAAGCGGAAGGCAGATCAACACGATCGAGACAGCAAAGCGGCCGCAAAGTCGCCAGCGCTTCTTCAATCTGAGTGTTTCGATCTCTCTGTGTTTGTGTGAGATGGAAATGATGCCCATTGAGGCGAGTGCTATGCCAAAGCCAACGCAGTAGAACCAGCGGATACCAGCTGGAATTTCTGCCTCCGCATGTTCTTGCAATGCCTCCGTCAAGGTGTCGAGACGAGAGTCTGGCGTATCAATGGCAAATTTCACCAGCCAGGCGAGTCCGCTTGAGCCGAGCACGTACGCCATGATGAATGGCAAGTGAAACATCTGCCACACCATAGTCGAGTTTCTGTGCCTTCGAATGGCGTGGACTTGTAGATTCGAGCCGTCGATCTCGAAGTAGATCCAATTGAAGCAGAACGCTTGAGTCAGTGCCAGAACAGCCTTGCCGTAGTGTGCATCGATGCCGTTCATTGTCGACTGGTAAAGTGCTGCGACTACACTGTAGCCGAAGACGAGCGTCACGAAGGCGTTGGTACGCTCAGTTCGGTGCTCAATCTGGAGAATGAGAAGGTCAGCATTTGTGCGTCTCCGTACTAACGGGCTACCGACATTGATTGCGGGATAGTATTCGAATGTCTTATTCATTCGTGCTACTGCACGAGGGCCGATCCACCCTGCGCAAACATGGGCCATGAAGTAGAGAGCCTGCCCGAAGATATCCATGCAAAGCGCAGGCCAGATAATGCCGAGTTGTGTCGGGTATGAGACATGAATGCTGCCAATCCAGAGCACGACGCCTGCCACGGTCACTGCGACGTACCAGATCATGACTGGGCGAACCATAGGCACCAGAAAAGAAACCATGAGCAGATAGGAGGCCATGAAAAGCCTAGCGCAGACGTAGAACCCGATCAGTGTTGCATATGTGTGTTCCCAGGCCTCGGTGAGATTGGTTGTGTAGCCGAATAGGCAAGCCAGAAGAAATAAGATGCAAATCCGTTGGAAGATGTCGTCGGTCTCGAACCAAGATATGATGAGACTCATGTCATTCCAGATCTTCCAGCTAGTGAAATGGGTGGAAGGGTCAGTAGTGTCCAAGAGAAGCATAGCTGTCGTGAACAAGAACCCTATCTTCCGTGGATGCTCACCTGAGAGTAAATGTTATAACGAAGTGTAGTAATGAAGATCCGGTCGGATGCTCAGACGCCAGATCACCTTGGATAGCAATGATGCCGACGTAGAGGAGGTCGACCTACACATAGCTATGAGTAGCCACGTCCACAAGGATCGATTCGGAGACGGAGTGTACGTACAAAAAGCTCAAAGGACTGCACCTCTTCGGCTCCAGAAGCGCGCCATATTATGCCCTTGTGGAAGTACTGCCGAACGACTGGTACCTTGAACAGCTTCAGATGCATGGCCGAGCTCTTGTCGGAGCTTGAACCACCGCTGATACTAGATCGAGGCGTGGTCGACCCTGAAGCTCCCGGGCTGTCGCCGTCGTCGTAGCTGCGGATATGAGCATCGTAGCCGAACTTATTGAAATGTGCCTCAAGCGAAACACCATGCGTTGTCACACGGTCGAGCTCCGCGCTCAGGGCCCCGAGTTGCGTGTTGACCTCAGCAAAATGCGCATAGACCTCGGGATGCTCAACACGAAGCTGATCGAGCCGAGTTTCATGGTGATCCTGCGCGACACGCAGCGCGTCTAGATGCTCTGGGGTCCCGGAGATGTAGACGTCGAAATCGTCTTCGTCGTGAATCTCGCCAAGTTGGCGCCGCAGCTGCTCGGCTTCATTCGGAGAATTTGCTACGTGTATCTTCTTGCCACTGGGATGGATGAAGTGTCGTAGCCGCTCCTTTGCGCGTGATAGATGTGGATGGTCGTGATGGTGTACTGGAGTGAAGCTGAGGCCAGCGCCACCCTTCTCCGGGTCCGAGTTGACCGGGGTGGATGCCATTGGTAAACGAGAGTAAAGTCGTGAGAGTTTGGACTCAGTCTTTTGTTATTGCATTGTCTCCGGCGCCTCGTGCAAAGGGCAAGACATCATGTTGTCGGTCGATCACCTTTTGCTCTTGGGGTCGCGGTCTAGGTCTAGAGTTCAGCCACAGCTGACAAAAGTGAGTCTAATGGGTGACTGAGCAGCGCTAAAGTATATAAAGGAAGCTTGTGCCTCGCACGCACTGTAGCACAACCTACAATTGACTTCACAGAGCCCAACTTGTGGTCTCAAGAACGTCGTATGCATAATTTGATTGAAAGCCACCCATTTCTTGAACTTATTGATGTTCAGACCTTGGGAACGCGATCAACCTTTCTCTTGTTCTCTGATGCTTCATACTTGGCATGGCACGGCATTCTCGGCATACATTCGCAGAGTCTAATAAGCCTTTCTTTCTGACCAACTGCTCATAGGTGCCAACGGAATAGGTCCATACCCCGACAGTACCGTACCGTTCACGCTCAGCTCCAAGCCTCCGACCTTCGCACCTTCTGCTTCCAGGCTCCAAAGAGCGAAAGCGATCAGGTTCGTACCTTGATAGTTGAAGATGCCCTCCGGTACTGGAAAAGACTTCTGTGGTCCGACGTTGTTGATGTACTTCCCGAACTGGTACCCATTGACATACAACTGGACGTGGTATGCAGGCGCTGAGTTTCCTGCTGCGCTCGCATCTGAGGCATTGGTGAAGGTGAACGACAGTGGAACATCCCAGCCCGACGGCAGGTCGAGCTCGAGCTCTGCAGCGTAAAACGCAACTCCGGCAGATGTAGTCCCTTCGGTCGGTCCTCCGCTTGACTCCCAATCGCTGATGGGAGCGCCAGGCAGGTGATAACCTTGTCGCTCTGCCCAGAGCCCACCTTCGTTCAGCGGTCCACGAACCTTGTCTTCGTAGTCCTCACCTCCGAGATTGCCTGTCACCTTCCAGGACACATCTGATGCCTTGTGGCCCGAGAGATGGTAGTGGATGATGCCACGAGGACTCTTCATCGCGTTTTGCCCAACGGCGTAATTCTCGTCCATGCCTTGCTGATCAACAACGACAGTGATAACATGCTCGCTGCCAGACTTCAGATTGGTTAGAGTAAAAGTGTTGTTGCCATTGACAGCGGCATCGTAGCCGTGCCACGAGCCCAGGAAAGTGTCGTCAATCCAGACAGAGCTACCAAAGGCAGAGCCGCCTTGTGTCTCCAACGAGAACGTTTTTTCTCCGCCTGTAGACTTGAAGTGACCTCTGAAGAGTAGCGTCCCGGTATGGAAACCATAGTCACTACCCAGAAGACTGGTTGGAGTACGCTGGACAACCAAATCATTGTTTGTTTTCTTTAGATCTGCTGCCGGCCACTGGGAGTCATCGTAGCCAGATTTGACCTCTGGCAGCGAGTCAATGTACTTCCAGTCCAGGCTCGAAAACGAGGGTACTGAAATATCTGGACTGAATGCGACTGAAGCCGAAACGACACCGTATTTGTCATGGTCGAACTCTGTCGACTTGCCGTTGATGTTCAGCGTCTCCAGGTCGCTCGGAGCACCACCAATGACTTCGATGGTTGCTGTTGCATTGAAGTCGCCAACCAGATCGAGCGAGCTGCCAGCGACTGTAGCGTTGCGCATCAAATACCCTCCGGCAATAATGACCGTGGAGCCACCGAGATTGGGTGGGTAAAGACCATCATCGTTAGGAAATTTCAGTACCCAATAGTTGTACGCAGAGTTGCGATCTACGTCGGAGATAGTCAGCGTCGATTCGAACCGTGGTCAGGCAGAATACTTACCCAGAACATAAACCGTTAGACCACATCCAAGTTGAACGACACGTCGGGACGAGCTTGTCTGCCAGTTCAGGACAGTGGCGCCACTCTTCTTGCCGACTTTGATACCATCGCCTTCCCTGACCGTGGCTTTACCGCCATTCGACACGGCAAGTTCGTGGTGTTCGCCCTCTCCACCGTACACGACGAGTACTGACTGGTCGCCATATGACTCCCTGGCATTTGATCAGCGATTGTCTCGAAGACACAGTGAACGACCTGGGCTGACCATGTGAACACTTCAGCAGACGAGTAAAGTACGTTGTGCCCTCCCACCTTGTAATCTGATACATGGACCTTTGAGTCGTGGCCATGCAAAGTTAGCTGGCCTCCTAATTGAGGCACAGTGACCTGACCTTCGCTCGTTGGCAATTTCAGCTTGTATGATGTCGTGACACGGTTGCTGTAGTTTGCATGCCTGTAGAAAATTAGAACACTGCTCGTTCTACGACTGGTTTTGGTTTGGTCGTTACCTCAGCACGTAGAAGTTCGTATCGGAGCCATTCCCAAACAGCGGTGTGACGCTCAAGTCGGTACTCGTGGTGTATGTGCTATTCGTCAAATTGCCAGGTGTTGATGTGATGTAAGCAGGAGATGCTTGAACGAAGTTCGCAAGCAATTTGGCTTCACTGTACTTCTCGCGATCAACCATTCGGTTCTCCTTGATGACTGCCGCATAGTCGTATGATGTATAGCCACCTGGATGACCCAGATTGCCCCAATTTGTGCCGCCTACGTCAATTAGTCTCCGCGGTCATCGTCGGGACGAATCTAACATACCGTATGTCATATCTGCAGTTTGGAAACGAAAGAATTAGCCCCCTGCCTGCACCACATGCTCGAACGGTCTCGATCAACTTACAAATGCTGAATATGGTTATGGCCGAAGCAATGTTGTTCTGTGGGTATGTCTTAGCTTACGTTCAATGCTCATCGTCTCGAGGGATCAGAACCTGATAGAACACCCTTTCGAACTCATAGCCAACGAGCTCGAGGCACTGTGTTTGGTGGTGTTAGCCTTATCTTGACCGCGATCGATGCATATCCTACCTGCTGAAAGCCCCAGCCTCCCCACGGATCGAACGATCCACCTTGAAATTCGATGAAGGAGAACGGCGTAAGAGCGCTGTAGTTGAGGTGTGTTTCCGTTAGATCAGTCTGCAAGGCGTTCTCCGGCCAAGTTTCGGGATTCGCGCAGTCGAAACCCAGAGGATAGCTGTCGATGCCGTAGATGTCGACCGAGACTGGCTGACCAGGTGCAAAGTTGCCTTCGTTGTTGTCGTTCACGATATATGGTACCACGATGCTTGCGTTCCTGAATTGATCCTCGACGTATTGGAAGTACTCGGGATTTGGGCAAGGATCGATGTCGTCGCTGCAGGAGTATAGCTCGTTCTCCGGTTGGAAGAGTATCACCGGACCATCGTTGGTGATCTGATTCTTAGCGATGATCTCGCCAATCGACTTGACATACAGCTCAGTCGCTGCGATGTAGCCCGGGTCCAGGCTGCGAAGGACGCCGGGGACTCGCTGAAGCCAGCCTGGGAAGCCGCCACCAGAGACCTCTACTTGAATGTCAATACAAGCTCAAATGAGGACACAAACCGTCTACATACCAGCGTTGATGTATGGCCCTGGTCTAGCTAAGATGTAGCTGTGGTAACCACCAAATCAGTACAAGTTCTTTGCAAAGCGAAGGCGGTAGATTTGACACACATCCCAGCTTGCTTCGCGGCATCGAAGAACGGCTGCAGGTCGAAGATGCCCTCCGCTAAGAACTCTCCTGGTTTGCCTTCGAGCTACAATCAGTCAGCAACCTGCTGGTGACCACATCTGCAGTCATGCCAGCTTACGAGAGCCCAGTCCGTGTATATGGAGACACCAGTATAGCCAAGTGACCGGATCTTCTGGAACACATCCAGCCAGAGTCCAGGCACAGGCAGTCGGAATGGATGGTATTCTGTGCCATAGTCAGCAAACCGATCTGAAGTGTGCTGATCGAGACCAAAGCCCATTAAGAGCTATACTCACCTCCACTATAAAACAACACCCTCTCACCATGAACAAAGATCGAGTGCTGATCCCAAGTGACAATATGTTGGAGAACCTCTCGTTTATACGGCTTGACCTTCAGCCCAGGTTTACCAGGTATACTCAACGCCGCCGTCTGCGCTGCAAGCCCTGCCACGAAGGCACTCGACAGATAGCGTAGGAAATGCATCGCTGCTGGTACCTACGGTGAAGGCGGAGGAGGTCTTGAGAAGAGCGATGAGGGCTCAGCTCTTCTTGAAGCGAGAACTCGCCTCGCTCGCGTCGCATGCCATGCGGAGCATGTTGCACGTAGAGCTCGACCCCGACCACAGCCGTTCGAGCCGTTGCAGCAATGACGAAGTGAGGTTCAGGAACAGCAGCAGAATCGGGCATTGAGCGACGCGGGGATGGACGAGTTGGGAAGGTCGTCTGGAGAAATGAAATGCCGGATGTCGGGAGAGGTGGAGGTGGGATGGAAGGTTTGCCTTCTCTCGTTCCTTCACAATAGCCGGTGTAGTTGTGAAGGCGAAGGGCTTCATCAGGATATATCTATCTCCGTCGAGAGTACTAAACTCGATGGAGGGGATGAAGTCAAGAAGGATATTCGAAGCTGAGGCTACCTCCTATGAGCGAAACTTCCAGTCTGTCACCCACGCTCAAATGCAGCAATAATAGACTGCAAGCATCTCACAGCAAAGCCTAGTGACCCATAGTCATGCAGTCCATCACAAAGCAGCAATAGCCTTCCTCATGACCTCGAGACTCCGCTCAGTCACCCGGACGCCGTGATCGTCCTCCTCCTTCTGCTCACCCATCTTAAGCATCTGGCTGAAATCACTGAGCATGCCCAACGGCATCCAGGCACTCTCCTTCGCCTTCTCAACACTCTCCTTGATCCTGCCCGTATGCTCCCAGCTCTGTGCAGCTTCTTCGGCACGACTGATGATCTTGTCCGCGATACCGCACATGGCAGCACAGTGCATACCGTAGCTGCCCTCCGCCACGCCATCCTCAAGCTTGTACAGGAATGTGACATCGCGGATATCATGCTCGACCTTGACGGCCATCCGTTTTGCAGCGATCTCCGGGTGTGATTGGAATTCTGTGGCTAAGGAGTGATAGTGGGTAGCAAAGTAGCCAAGGGCACCGATGTGGGTGGCGATGTGATGTAAGACTGCCTGCGCAACAGCGACACCGTCGTAGCTGCTGGTGCCACGACCGAGCTCGTCAAGGATGACTAGAGAGCGAGGCGTAGCTTCAGACAAAATCTTCTTCGTCTCGGACAGCTCGACCATGAACGTGCTTTGGCCAGCGAAGATGTTGTCTTGAGCGCCGAGGCGAGACATGATGCGGTCCACAGGCGTCATGCGGGCAGATTCACAGGGTACGTAGCAGCCAATCTGAGCGAGAATGACGGCGATGCAAGTCATGCGCAGGACGGTCGACTTGCCAGCTGCGTTGGCGCCTGTGAGCAGCGTGATCGAAGGGTCAAAGCCACCGAGTACAATGTCATTAGGGATGAAGCTGGTTGTGGTTTCGATGCAAGGATGACGCAGGGTCTGGAAGTCGAGTACGCTGCGAGCGTTGTCGTCCTCGATCAGCTCTGGTCTGCATGAGGGCGAGCCAAGAGCCATTGAAGCCTTTGCGAGCGAGATGAGGCAGTCAAGCTGCGCTACAATCTTCACAGCGGCAAGCCAAATTTTGTAGTCTTGATCGAATCGCTCGCACATGCGCTGTCCCATAGCCTTGATGACCTGGGCATGGGTCTCCTGCGCTTCTTTGAGATCTCGCACCAGGCTTTCAAGCTCAGGAGAGTACCAGCGTTTGCAGACTTTCGTAGCTGACATTTGCTTCCAGTTCTTGGGGATGGTTCCGCGAACTTTGATGGGAACCTCGAATTGGTAGATCTCCTTTCCATTATCGGTAAACTTGATGGCGCTCGAGCCGAGATCCTCACGAGCCTGCTTGAGTAGCTTGTTGAGAGACTTCTCGATGTTGTCGATGCACTCTTGGCTTTCGTCAAAGTCTTCTTCGACGCCAGGCTGTGGGATGAACAAGCCGTCCTCCTTCGCCTTGGTGCGATCGAAGGCATCCTTCCATGGGTGGAGAGCAGCGGCAAGATCAGGCATCGCCTCAAGAAGCTGGCCAACCACACCCTCGCCTTTTCCAAGTGATCCTAGTATCGACATCGTGTACTCAATCAGCTCAAACCCCTCAAGCACTCGTACAAACTCCTGCGGCTTGCAGCGCGCGGCGTGAACACGCGAAATAAGACGCTCGAGATCCGGCAGCTTTGACAAGGAAGCCGTGAAGCGGTCCATAAGTACATCATTCGCATTCAGAGCATCAACAGCATCGAGACGCTGATTGATCCTCTTCGGGTCAGCGAGCGGGTGGCAAACCCACTGCCGGAGCATACGCTTCCCGAAAGGGGTGATACAACGATTTAGCATACTGAAAAGCGTGCCATTCGCACTACCGTCGAAGGTATTTGCGAAGATCTCGAGGTTGATCAAGCTTTGTCCGTCGAGGACGAGCGTTGAAGCCTTTCGGATGGGATCGTACCAAGCGAAGTTGCCGCAAGTGATGAGGTCTCGCTCGATCTTGAGCATGCTGAGGTATGAGACCAGGCCACCAAGCGCAGAAAATGCAAGCTCTTTCTCCTTCGCTTCACGCAGAACAGTTGGCCAGGTGCTGTCGGAGTCTTCAACAGACTTGTCGAAGTAGCCTTCGCCATCGATCTTCATGCGCGTCTTCTCCGCGGTGAAGAACTCCTTGTCGGGCTTGAGGTAGTTCCAAATGGTAGTCGGAGGGGTGTTGTTCTTGAGCATGCGCACAACCTTGCTCGAGACGCAGCCTTTCTCCAGCAGCAGCTCGCCAGGCCTTGTTTGAGCCACGAAGGTTTCAAATCGGGTCATGTCGAGATCGTCCACAAATTCTGCGAGGTGGAATTGAGCAGTGGCGGTGTCGACGAAGGCAATGCCAAAAGCCGGGTGGCCGTCCACTTCTGCCTCTTTGATGGCAGCGCAGTACGTAGCCATGTCGTCCTGCAGCATGCCGCCGTCCACCAGCGTTCCTCCAGTGAGCACAGAAGCTAGCTCTCGTCGGATAATCTTCTCTTCCTTCTTGCTCTTCTCGCCACGTTCTCGCATGTCCTTGCCCAAGGCCGTCTCCATCTGGTCTACTCGCGCAATCTTGAAGCCTTTGGCAACGAATTGATTCGCCCACATGTCCAGACTCGACTCCGGAACTCCTACCATGCGCATGTTCACTCGGTCTGTGAGCTTCAAGTCGAACAGCTGATGTCCGATAGTTGCATCGTTCTCATACAGCTCGTAGAACTTGCCCTTCTTGAAGAATACAATGGTGTCCATGAACTTTCGCTTGATGCCCCAGTACTGTTGCTCGAACGCCGAAAGTTCGCGGAGGCTTGCGTCTGGTATAAAAAGAGTGCGGTGGTCGTAGTCCGGATGATTTGGAGGGTTGCGGTCCGCGTCGAGTGGATGGGCAAGCCAAGTATGTCGCTTGTCCGGCTCAGTCATGTGGGCCTTTTGCTTCTTCGCAGGTCCACCAGTTTCCGGCTTCTTGTTTGCCTTCGTTTGGCGAGGCTCGTTCGACGGCGGAGCATCAGGATCATATCTCCATTGCTGGGCCGTCGATGTAGTCGGGATCTCCTCGCTGTCCTCGCGTTCTAGAGATGGAGGCTTGACAGAGACCTTGCGAGAAGATGAAGCAGATGCAGATGCTCGCTTCTTACCCTTTGGTGGCCCCTCGTCCGCGCTCTCACCATCCGGGACCACGAAATCGTCAATGTCTGTTCGAGTGCCGTTGTTAGCTTGTGACCTTGCTCCCCAAGTTATGCCAGTGTGGCCGCTTGTTGAAAGCTGCCGAGCATTTGCAGAGCCGTGTAGTGTTCTGTTGCCGTACTGAGATCCAGACATACCGTCGCTACTCTCCATAGCAGCCTGGGTCGCTGCGTCAAACCCGAAATCGTCGTCCGACTCATCCTTGACACTAATGCGTCTGCGCTTCGCAGCACGTCGATTGCCAGACATGGGCTTGAACACTTCGTCTTCATCCTCCTCGTTGTCCGACTCTGCATAATTGACTTGTTTCTTGACCTTTCTCGACGGGCTCGAGTACAGCGTGCCTGGCGTCTCTATCAGCCTGTTAGTCTCTGCTCTATTTCTGACCGATAGTGATACTCGTACCATTCTCCTTGTCCCTCCCATCGTCTAAGGAGCTCTGCTGGGAGCGTACAGGTGCAGTCGCTGGACTCGATGCATCGCCAACTGCACTTGACACTGCCGGAGTGATGTCTGCGCTTGACCTGGGTGGTATCGACACCGTATTCGACTCGCTGGCGTCCGATGGTCGCTTCGCCGGTGTTGCAGATGGCGGCGCCGGACCTGTTCGTTTCTGGAAGAAGCCCGCGATGCCCTGCTGCTTCGGTCCAGGTTTTGGTGTGCTCGAAGTGCCCGTCTTCTTCTTTTGCACCCCCATCTCGTTGCCCTCAATTCCCCGCGCCATCTTGTCTACCGTAAGTACAGAACTCTGAATGCAAAGAACAAATCTCGAGAAAGAAGTGTAAGGTACTTGAAGGAAGTTCAATGCCCGACGCGTCTAGATTAGGAAAGAACGCGCCTCGGGGCACTAGCGCGTCATCGGCACTTTTCTCACTTTCAACTTCCGACCTCACTGCGAAATGCTCCGACATGGACTTGATGAATATATGTCGTACATGCACTCGTCGCCTCATCAGACACCACAGACGGTATGCGAGCTTCATGAGTGCTCCACGTGACTATAATGCCGCTGTGGCGGCCCTCAACACGCTGCAGAGCAACTTCTCGATCGTGGAGGCCATCAAGAAGCTGGGGCCGGGATGGAATCAGCAGGCTCTACCAGAGATGCGAGAATGGGCACGACGGATAGGGTATGAGGTGTGCGTTACTCAATTCTCCATACACATTGTATTACTTACTCTTCTACACAGCCTTCCGACTTCGATATACTAAATCCCGTACATATTGCCGGCACCAAAGGCAAGGGCTCGACATCAGCCTTCGTCTCATCAATACTCAGTCAATACTTGCCCACGAAGAAGAGTATCCATGCCGAAAGGCTGCCTTCTACCGTAGGGCTGTATACTTCGCCTCATCTCAGGTTCGTGCGTGAGCGCATCAAGATCGACAATCAACCCATCTCGGAAGAGAAATTTGCCAAGTACTTCTGGGAGCTGTGGGATCGATACGAGAAGAGTGAATCAGCTACCACCGATTTCAACTCAAGGAACAGTTCAGCCAAGCCAGTGTACTTCCACTACCTTACTCTAATGGCACTGCATTGTTATCTCGAGGAGAAGGTCGGCTCCGCTATCATCGAGTGTGGCATCGGCGGCGAGTACGACACCACTAACATCCTGGAAAAGCCAAGTATAACGGGCGTGACGAGTCTGGGCATCGACCACGAGAGCATGCTCGGCAATACTATCGAAAGTATCGCATGGCACAAAGCCGGCATCTTCAAACCGGACGTGCCTGCATTCACAGCGCCTCAGCCGGACTCAGCTCTAAAAGTACTGCATGACCGAGCCAAAGAGCGAAGAACGGAACTCCACGTCGTCCAACGCCACAGCAGCATTGCCGACATTCAACTAGGTCTGCAGGGTGACTTCCAACAGATCAATGCATCGCTTGCAATCGCTGTCGCCGCTCAACATCTCCATCGACTAGGGTACAGTGGCCTGCCTGATCCTTACGATCAAAAATCTGCGCTTCCAGAAGAGTTCATTGCCGGCCTGAAGAACGCTCGCCTCGGAGGGCGTTGTGAAATGCGACCAGATTCGAAGCAGAGTGGACTAACTTGGTACATCGATGGTGGCCACACTCTGGAAAGCATCGAAGTCGCTGCCAAGTGGTTCGCAACTTCTGCAAGCAAATCTCCCTCCGCATCGCCCACACTCGCATCTAGTGGAGTACGAGTCCTCATCTTCAACCAGCAAACTCGCGATGCCGGCACTCTTGCCCGCCGCCTACACTCCACGCTTGCTGCAGCGCTCAACGACCATCATCCTTTCAGCCATGCCATCTTCTGCCCCAATGTTACCTACAAAGATGCCGGCTATAAGGCCGATCTGGTCAGCATGAACACCAACGCACACGATGTTGCCTCACTTAAAGTCCAGAACGATTTGGCCGCGACATGGGATGAGATTGATCATGATTCGAGCGTTCACGTTGCCAGCACCATCGAGGAAGCTGTGGCTCACGCCCGAAGCATTGCAGAAATTGAGGGTGACAGAGTGGACGTGATGTGTACCGGCAGTCTACACCTAGTTGGAGGGCTGATTGAAGTGCTGGAAAGTGAGATGGAGAAGTTGAGTTTGTAAGGTGTTTCTCTCACTAAACAGCTCTTGAGAGCCGTACGCTTTTCAATGTAAGCACATCATGTCTCTCACTCGTGTCTAGTCTCTGCTCGTTCATGAGAGCAAGCGACTCATGTCCCATCTCTGAATCCTTCGAGCTTCAGCCCACCAAGGTATTTGGGTTCCAAGCTCTCTAGGAGCGCAGGGGGCTGCAGGTGCTGGGAAGCACTAATCTTCCTCCTCATCCTGGACCGCCTTCATGAGCTTGGCCGCCCTGTCCTCTCCGTCACTCCCCTCCTCCACGGTAGCCACAGCGGCCTTCTTCTTCAGCCCAGACGCCTTCGTCACAGCGGAGACAGCAGAGGCAGCAGACTTGGAATCCTTGCGGCCAGCAGTCGTCTTCTCCTTCTTCGGCTCAGCATCGGCCTTCACCTCCTCCTCACCCTCAACAGCAGCAGCTGCAACGGCCTTGGGCTTTCGACCACGCTTGGCTGGCGTCTTCTTCGGCGCTTCCATCTCCGCCTCAGCATCGACTTCCATGCCCTCTTCGCCCTCAACAGCAGCAGCTGCCACAGTCTTGGCCTTGCGACCACGCTTCGCCGGTGCCTTCTTGGGCTGCTCAACCTCAGCTTCACCTTCGACTTCAGCATCCTCCTCCTTCACCTGCACCTTCTCGCCCTCGTCATCGGCAGTCGCAGCAGTCTTCGCAGCCTTGCGACCACGCTTGGCTGGCGTCTTCTTGGGAGTAGCAACCACGATCTCAGAGCCGTCCACCTCGTTGTCATTGACGTCAGCAGCCGGAGTGGACTTAGCAGTCATGCGCCCACCCTTCGCTTTTCCCTTCTTTGGCGCTTCGGTCTCAGCTTCAGCTTCAGCTCCACCATCGTCCTCGTCCGCAGTCTCGGCAGCGGCCTTGCGCTTCTCGCCACCAGCCTTCGCGGCGGCTTTGGCTGGGGTGGCGTCGGCGGTCTCCTCGGCGGCGGTGGGATCTGGCTCTGTAAAGAAGATTTCGTCAGCATACGCCAGCAACACTTATGCGGAGAGACCTGAGCTTACGGTTGTTCGCGGCCTCGTCCACCTTGTCGATCTTCTTCTTCAACCCGTGCCAGGACCTGTCGAGCGGGTTAGCAAGGTGTCTCGCGCTTGCGATCGAGGTGAAATGAGTGCAGAGCGCTCAAGAGTGCTTGATCGTGTCTCGGAGAGCTCGTTCACTCATGACGTACGCTTTCGCGGACGGGCCGCCCTTGAGACCACAGCGAGCGGCGAGCTTGTCGTAGTCGATCTGTTGCACGATGGTTAGCACAGTCACGTCAACAGTAGCTCGTGCTACAGCCCACGGCGGAGATTAGGTGACGTACAGCGAATTCGGTCTTGGTCGACTTCAGAGCGCCGCAGAGGATCTCGAGCTCGCGCGCGGTGAAGACGGACTTCGTCACTTCTTTGGTGGTGCTGTCTTTGGACGCCATGGCTGAGAGTGTTGAGTTAGTACTTGTGGTATGGGTTATTATCAGTAGCACTATGGTTGTGGTGGGCTGGCGTTGTGGTCTGTGGCGTGGAGTTCGAAGATGTAAATTTCAAAAGGAGGTTGGAAGGTAAGGTACTTTCATGAAGTGACGTTACGTGAACCTCGAATGCACGTGAATGTGCGTTTGTCGTGGCAACGGTGCGCGTGACACCTCGCAGCAGTTTCACAGCGAGGAGAACGAGAAGGTAAGGTAAGGTATCTCATGTACCATGTTTCATTGCTTTGCAGAACAATCTACTCAATGTTTCTGCCTTCCCAAGCAGTAACAGTAAGACTCCAGCACGTTTCGCAGCTTCTCGCTCAGCAACATTTGTGGCACAAGCCAACATCGTCAACCCCATCACCCTCCCAAGCACCAGCAGCAGCGGTACGCAGGTCCCTACAACCCCTCCTCCTCCTCCACAGCCTCCTTCTTCACCTGGCTCGCTCCCTCCTCTCCATCCTCCTCAACAGCCGCCTCACTCTTCTTACCTTTCTTCGCCGGCGTCCTAACCTTCTTCGTCGGAGAGCCCTCAGCCCCCTCCTCGCCTTCAGCCTTCTTCGCACGCTTACGTGGCGTCTTGACCGGCGTGGCAGCAGCACCAGATTCCGCATCGTCCCCGTCAGCGGTCTTCTTGCCTTTGGTGGACTTCGGCGGCTCGATGCCGGCCTTGGCCCACATCTTCTTCTTGATGGTGGCCCATGCGTTGCTGGCGGAGCGCGGGTTGCCCATGTCGCAGGCGGCGGCGAGCTTGATGTAGTCGACCTAAGGCGGTAGTGGGTTAGTCGGGGCCGGGGGTAGACGTGACCTTCGCTGCCCGCTGCCGTTACTGCTGGAGGAACAGGATAGACGTGGTGGTAGGAGGTAAAGTGTGCAGGTATGGATCAAGATTGACGTACCTGTGGCTCAGAGGTCATGCAGCTCCATGCCTTGCCCATGATCTCCAGCTCGCGCTGCGTGAAGTCCTTGACTTCGGTCTTGTCGGCCATCTGCGAGAGACCTGTCAGTATTTCATCATCAACATGTGACAGATCCGTTACGGGGTGCAAGCATGTACTTACGATGCTGGAATGTGTTGTGTGGATGTTGTGTATGAGTGTGTGGATGTGAGAAGGATGAAGATGTTATGTTGTGTTGTGTGTTGAGAATGTTTTGAAGGTGAAAGGTCAATGTTAAGATTGTGAAAGGAATCTTCCAGGGTCATGCATGTGATTTTTAGACATGTCACAAAAAATCTCACCTTTGCTGCCTGCCGTGACGCCACCAGTCACATGCTGTGCAACCACGCGTTCGCCATGTCATTTTTGAACATTCTGACGCTATGCATGCATCGTTGCATTTTCTTCTTGCTCCTCGTTACATCGTAAGGTTATGTCCCACACATCTGCAAATCGTCGATCGCCGTAAGCCAGTACCATTCATACGTGCCATGAATCTCTGAGGCTAGCTTTCAGTTGAGCGGACGGACTGGTGGCCCGAACCTGGTCTCAAACCTCCCTCTCGTTGCTCCTTATGCTTCTGTTGCAGTTGTAAGCCTCAGAGGCCGATTGTCTTCGTGCAAATGTAATGGCCAAGAGACCAGTACCTGGCAGAAGCCATGATCATGCGCGCGCCTCTCGTTCCATGTCTCAATAAACCGTCAAAGCAGCAACAGCTCCACCCTCCAACACCTCAAACCCCAGCCCAGGAAAAGCAAACAACTTGGTATTGCCCAACCACTGCTCGCTCCCACCACTCTCCACCAACTCCTGCTCCGCATCCAGCAAGAAGTTCGAATCAATCATTCCAACACCACCACTCTCGCCCCAGACTCGATTTACCACTTTTCCACGACCCATGTCTGCTTCTGGCCACACGTCCTTGAAAACATGAAGCAAAGCGCTACGCAGTCCATCTGTAGTGTCGAACGATGTCTCACTGTTCAGGTCCCCGATGTACGGCTGATCAGGAAAATCGAGCGTCCAGCGGAGTCGACGATGGCGGTTGAAGGCGTAGCTGCCTGGGACGTTGCCGTGGATGATTACTTTGAGGACGACGAGGTGAGGACTAGAACCGCGTGGCGAGGTGCCGTTGACAAGGAGGTTTGTGCTTTCGTCGTTCTGAGGGCCGATGAGGATGTCCATGCCGTGGCTGAAGTAGCACCAGAAGACTTCTCGGACGGAGCGGTCAGTGGGATCTTCGTCGGCATCGCCGGAGTCGAAGTCGGCGTCGAAGGTGTCGGTGCCGGTAGAGGAGTAGCTTGAGGGCTGTGAGCCTGGATGAGGCCGGCCGTTGGACATACTGCTTGCTCGGTGACGAGCGGGTGTGTCGCTAGGTACTGTGTCAGTGCTGCGCTTGTGTGTTGCATCTGGGGCGCCGAGCTCGGTGATGAGGTCTTGCGGTGTTGTTTCGTTGAGCACAATCATGAACGGAGGTGCTGGCGTACGACGCTGGAGCTCTATTCTGCCGTCCTGACGTACATTTGCGAGTTCGATCTCTGCTGGCAGGTTGTCTTTGGGACGAGTGGCGATAGCCGACAGCCTTGGTCCGGATGGCGTCCTTGTGAAGATACTGTTCCTCACCTCCGGCCAGCTGTTGCCATCGAACAACGACATCACAGTAGCTGGAGAAGCGGCGGTGGAGCTGAGCATAGAGACATGGTCTTTCGCAGGCGAATAAGCAGAGTGCTGGAGTGGGAAGATGAATGCTATTCCTGCCCACGACAACACGTACTGCCCTTTGCCTTGGCTGTTCTTTGGCGGGAGGTATTCGCCCGGGTACGACTCCCGGAAAAGCTGGTATATGCGTTTGAAGGTCGGACCTTCCGCCGTGCCACCATCCTTGCTGAGTTCGCTGCCTTTGTAAGCTAGGCGTAGCTTTGTGAAGTCGGTGATCTCGATGAGACGAAGTCTCTGGTCTTTGCCATCGAAGCGTAGCCTGAAGCCATTCCCTGGTGTGGCTATTGACACAGTGCCTTCTAGAGGTGCTTTAGGTTCATAGTGAAGGTGGATGTTCGCGAAACTCTTCTTATCGGCTTTGAGAAGGTGGAGGATCTCATGGATGGAGGCGCCGAGGTCTAAACATACACTTGTCAGTTGCTTGTCACTGCAGAGGCATGGGTTGCGGGAGGACATACGCAGCTGAGCTAGGCTCTGGCCTGGAACTATGGCATATTGAGGTCGCAGATCGCTACTGTTCTGACCCTCCATGTTTGCGAATTACATGCATGGGATATGGAGGAGGTGAGAACAAGGTAGGGAAATGTGTATATTGTGTCGACTTAAGGGTGGTTGCAGGTCTGCTTGCTGCCGCGTCCGCATGACTGCGATGGTCATCGCCTAGACATCCTGGCGGTCCAGTTCCTTCAGCGGGTGCTACTGAACCCAGATCGTGATATAGTCGATGAGTGCTAGAGTCCTCAGTCGCTCTCATCCACTTTAGCAGCACAGTATACCGTAGGAAGTGTGTCTTTTCGGGTTGGAATAATGCCATCTGTCGTGAAGTGCTCGAGGTGTGGAACGTGGGGCACGCGAATAAGCTTCCATACCAGGTTTAATCGGGTTAGCACTGTTTACCTGTATTGATTGGGTTTGACAAGGAAGCCTCGTCTGGACGTTCTGCACACATGTAACACCGCGCCGTTGTGACTTTGCATATAACATCATGTCTGCCCCAGCCAGACCTCGACCAGCTGGACAGCGTAATACATCAACCATGCGACCACCACTTTCGCGCCCGGGCGCATCGCGAGCGCAGACAGCAACACCGACCCTTATGGCAGGACGAGTATCACCAGCAGACTCGGTAGCTTCGTCGAAGGCGCGCACGCCGAAGCGCAAAGCGCAGTCGGAGATTGAGGCGGAAGCTGGCGAGGAGACCAACATTAATGTTGTTGTGCGGTGTAGAGGCCGAAGCGATCGGGAAGTGAAGGAGAACAGTGGTGTTGTTGTTTCGACGGACGGAACGAAGGGCAAGAAGGTGGAGTTATCGATGGGTCCGAGTGCGCTGAGCAATAAGACGTATGCTTTCGATAAAGTGTTCTCGCCTGCTGCGGATCAAGGGATTATCTTCGACGAGGTTGTGTCGCCAATACTGGACGAGGTGGGCATACTACCTCCAAATGCGATCGATGTGCGACTGACATATTGTAGGTACTCAACGGGTTCAACTGCACGATCTTCGCATACGGGCAGACGGGAACAGGAAAGACGTACACCATGTCTGGAGACATTACGGATATGCTTCCTGTCTCGGACGCGGCTGGTATCATTCCCAGAGTACTGTACACATTGTTCGACAGACTTGGCGACGAGCAGAGCGACAAGATGGAATACAGTGTCAAATGCTCGTTCATCGAATTGTACAACGAAGAGCTACGAGATCTGCTCGCCGCAGACGATACGACCAAGCTCAAGATCTTCGATGAGCAGAATAAGAGTGGCCGAACGACGACACTGGTGCAAGGCATGGAGGAGTCTCACATCAAGTCTGCGTCGAAAGGAATTGTCCTCCTGAAACAAGGCAGTCACAAGCGTCAAGTGGCCGCGACGAAGTGCAACGACCTTTCCTCCCGATCGCACACTGTCTTCACGGTCACTGTGTACATGAAACGACAGACAGAGGCGGGTGAGGAGTTCGTGTGTTCCGGAAAGCTCAATCTCGTGGATCTGGCAGGCTCTGAGAACATCCAGCGCTCCGGGGCAGAGAACAAGCGGGCAGCTGAAGCTGGTGTGATCAACAAATCGCTTCTCACTCTTGGTCGCGTGATCAATGCGCTCGTGGAGAAGAGCTCGCACATCCCATACCGAGAGTCGAAGCTCACGCGACTATTGCAAGACTCACTCGGAGGTCGAACGAAGACTTGTATCATTGCTACACTATCGCCTGCGAAGAGCAACCTGGAGGAGACCATCAGCACACTGGACTATGCTTTCCGAGCCAAGAATATTCGCAACAAGCCACAGATCAACTCCATGGTGTCGAAGAAGACGCTTCTTCGCGAGTTTACAGCTGAGATCGAGAAGCTCAAGTCTGAACTCATTGCCACTCGCCAGCGAAATGGCGTGTATCTTACTGCGAAGGCTTACGAGGAGGTCACAACAGAGTCTGAGTCGCGTCGCATTCTCAGCGAAGAGCAGCGCGACAAGATCGAGACCATGGAGCGGAACCTGCGGAACAAAGTGCAAGAACTTTTCGCCCTGACGACCAACTTCCAAACCATGAAGCGGGACAACGAGCAGACTCGTACAACACTGGAGGGCACGAAGAGTGTTCTCGATAAGACTGAGATCGTTCTCGCGCATACCAGGAGGAGTCTTGCGGAGGAGGTTCTTCTGCGTAAGGCCCATGAGCAGACGGAGGAGCAGCTGGCGGCTGTCGGAGAGGATCTGTTGAGTACGCTGGGCACGACGACGGATCATGTTAGCAAACTACATTCAAAGCTCAGACGAAGATCGGATCTGCAGGCGCTGAATCGCTCGAAATGGACAGACACTGCTGGCCATGTGGCAGGCGTAACCGGCACTGTCGAAGAGCGTATCGAAGCTCTGCGAGACCAACAAGAAGGTCTGGTCGTAGGCCTGTCCGGTCGGATGCAGTCGTTTGTCACGGATGAGTTGCGAGAGTTGCAAGCTTCGCAGGACTTTTTGCAAGAGAAGGCTGCGGCGTTCGAAAAGTCGGAGGCAGAAGTCAACGGGCAGACGAGCAAAGCGAAGGACGAGATGAACACTGTCCTTGAAGAGATCCGAACACTCCGACAGGACGTCAAGCAGAAAGTCGGCGCTGGACTGAACGATCTCTCTTCCGCAGCTGAAAGGATATCGGCTGGCATTGCTACAGAACTGGACGGTTTCCACAGCCAGTTGCAGAGCTCATACGTGTCGCTGGAAAGGGAGTTCAAGGCCGTTTTCGAGGACCTCATCAAACGCATGAATGACCAGCAAGCAGAGGCAGACAAGCTGAGGCAACAGATTTCGCAGGCCAACACGACTTACGTGACCGCTGGAGAGGACTCGCACGCACAGCTGCAAAGAGCAATGGAGGAAGAACGAGAAATCGCGGCTGCTGAGCGTTCTGCGCTTATGGCTAAGGTGTCTGGCCTTCTAAACGACTCAGCGATGGCACAGGAAACGAGGCTCAATGGCTTCGTAGAGGGCGCCAACAAGCGCCTCAAGACGTCGACCGATGAGTATCGCGTGGCACAGCAAACCTACGCTGGAGGCATGGATGTTTGGACCAGTAACTCCCAAGCGCTGACCGATAAAACCGTTCAGTCGAGAGAGGCGATTAAGAGCAAGCTCAAGGCCGACTGGGGTACTGCAAGTCAGTCGACTGTGAAGCTCACCGAAACAACGAAAGCCGTGCACGGTGAGACCGTCCGGATTGTCGACGGCCAGATGGAGCAAATGGACGGCCAGCTCACGACACTCGACGAGATCATCACCCGTGTACGCGCGCAGAATGAAGAGCACCACAAAGCGCACTCCGACAGCCTTGGGCAGCTCGCCAGCAATGTCCAGCAGTCATACTCGAGTATTGGCAAGCACTTCGAGACCTCGTACAGCCGAACCCAAGCGCTGGACACCGAGATGGCCGACCGCGTCACTGCACTAGAGCAAACACTACCTCACCTAACAAGCGATGGCGACATCCGCCAGCCTCTCCAACACCTCCGCTCCGACATCGCCTCCGCCCAGCTCGCAGAGTACACAGCCACCGGCGAGACCCCAGCCAAAACAAACTACACCTACCCCACAGCCCTCCCACGCACCGAAGACCACTCTACCCTCCTCGACCGCATGCGCGGCATCAGCCAACCCTCAGACCGCCCCAAATCGCCCTCAAAGCGCACCTCACCCACCAAACACCGCAGCAGCCCAACCAAAATCCCCTCCAGCCCAAGCAAAACCCAAATCTTCACTGACACCCCGCCAACACTCACCCTCAACGACCTCCCCGCACTACCGGCCTCGGCACCAAACACGCGTTCCGTGACCGCAAGTTCACAGTCACTGAGTACCACGAGCCTAAGGGAGCTAGACGTTAACGTTGTCCTCGCAGGCAACGCCAACTCTTTCGCCACTGGCGCTCAGGACGAGAAGATTGACTTCTGTGTTGGGACGGGAGAAAGCAAGGTGCCGGCTCCTGTTCTCAAGCGATATCATACTAATCCGCTTTCCGTGAGTCAGGGGGTGGAGAGCAAGTTGCCGGGTTTTGGGCGGCAGGGGAAGGGTGGACGCGCGACTATGGCGGCTGGGGTGGAGAATTTGGCGCCGGGAGGGTTGGGTGCGAGTATTGGGCCTGGGAGGAGGTTGAGGAGTCGGGGGAGTGATTAGGGGGAGGGTTTGCAACTGCTGAGTAGTTTGTGAAGAGGGTAGAGCGTTGGTTGGATGGGTTGGTTTTGGTTTGGGGTTTGGGTATAGTGATGCGTTGCATTGAAGAGATCGGGTCTTGCTTATCAGATGCTGTGGCTATAAGACACCGTAAGACGTCTACCGACCCAATAATATTTTCCGTCATACGCATGAGATGAGATGAATGCTGGAATGCTGTAGGATACGATTGGTTGAGTGGTGCCGGCGCTACCGGAGGTGCAAGTAGGCATTCACTGAAGAACGTGATAATGCTTTTACTCCTGGTCTCTCACGACAGCATGCTTCCGAGAGCAGAAAAAGAGACAGCGGACGGCCAGCGGTCGTCTGCATATGCTTGCATTCATGAACCGCAGAAGAGCGCATCCGGATCACGTGGACGACTCCGCGATTACTGAACGTGAAGCTCCAGCTCGAGACAGTCAGCCTCGGCGCGGATGCTGGACTCCAAGCCATACGGAAGTAATCACGACATGTAACTTTTACTCGACACTATAAGGAGGCCTCCGGGTGCTCTGTGGACGGCTTCATACACTCATACTTACTTTGCCTTGTCAAGATGGCGAACACACCGGTCGCGATTGTTGTTGGGGCAAGCCGTAAGCAGCGCACCCCTTGGAAAGCCATCTGGGCTGGCATTGACTTTGAATGCAGGTGGTATTGGGAGACAGATAGCTATTGATCTTGCCAAGAAGGGATATGCTGGTGAGCTTGATCGATCACGACGGATGATGGCTGCGACTGATGTCTTATGCAGTCGTTGTGGCGGGCAAGACAACATCCGTTGCCTCGAAATGCTCCCCTTTCCCACCGGACCCGAATAGTCAGAAGTCGACGATCAATACTGTGGTATGTACGAACTTATCCTAGAGTCTGTTGCGAGAGCAGGAACTGATGGACTATGTCAGGTCCGCGAAATCACCGACTCCGGTGGCGAAGCCCTAGCAGCTCAACTCGATGTCCGCGACTTCCAGAACATCGAATCCATGGTCGACCAAACCATTAGGAAGTACGGCCGCCTCGATGTGCTCGTCTACAACAGTGGGGCCATCTGGTGGGCGAGCGTACAGGCGACACCTATGAAACGCTTCCAGCTCCTGCAGCGGGTCAATCCTGAAGGCCTCTATGGCACGGTGCAAGCTTGTCTGCCTCATCTGTACAAGAACGGTGAGGATGGGAAGAGGAAGGGGAGGATAGTGGTGATTAGTCCACCGATTTATAGGAGATTTTTGAGGGGGAAGACTGCTTATGCCATGGGCAAGGTGAGTTGTACTTGATGTGAGCGATAGGAACAGCTGCTGATTGATACGCTAGTTCGGCATGTCGGCCCTAACAATGGGCATGGCTATCGACTTGGAGCGAGAGGGGAGAACAGAGATGGCGATCACGAGTTTGTGGCCAGCGGCAGCCGTGGAGTCAGCAGCGACACAGAACCCTCAGACGAACCGCGCAGAACTTCGCAAGCCTACGATCTTCTCGGACGCCGTGCTTGCGATCATCAACTCGCCGACCAAAGACGTCAATGGCCGTTGTGTGCTTGATGAGGACTTCCTACGGGAGCATGAGGGCATCACGGACTTCGATAAGTACTCTCTTGTGCCTGGGAGTGCGCCGCGCCGCATTATGCCGAAGAGCTTTCCAACGTTGCGAGTCGAAGAGGAAGATGATGAGGGGAGGAGGATGGACAGCTCGTTGCTCCGGACTACGAAGTTATGAGAGCGCCCAGGCCTGGATTCGAAAGATCCCAGAGCCGTATTGCCGGTAATCATGCAGTGGCTTGAGCTCCGGTGTGTCTAGAAGGTGGATGACCAGTCCCTACTGCGCAGTGTGCCCGTCTGGTAAGTCGCAAAGTGCTTAGGATCAAGCATGGGTTCCTGTGTCTTTCTGTTCATCTTCTACAAGACTTCTACAATATGGTTCTATTAGATCTCTCTTCTTCCCTACAGGATTCGTTCATGGATGCATTGACTTGCATTCCGGCCTGGCAGAACGGTCGAGAGCCGAAATGAACTGTGTCCTCGTCAGCATTCCAATGCCAACGCGAGATCAACACGGTCTCCTTGCCAATCGTTCAAACAACTATCGTTTCTACTGAATAGTTCGTTCGGCATGCCGAATACCATACACGATCTTTACAGCATCAGATACACTCGCTCAGAACTTTGAACAATCGCTACGCAGGAAACTTACATATACGCCGTCTACGAACTTTCCTCGAAAAGAAAACACCGAACCAGATTGAGTACACAAGCAGGCGATGAGCATGAGACGCTTCGGCGTCGTCGCCCTCTTGGGCGCAAGCCTTCTCGAGTTTGCGTCTGCACAGGGTACCACCACAACACTCGGAGTATCCACCACTTACGTGCCTACCGCAGCATGGTCACCAGCGCCAGTCTGCTCAGCAGGTAGCTCCTCTGGCACCGCACAGGGTGGTGTCTATCAAGATGAATCTGGCAACTTTTACGAAATGCAGTGTGGGCCAAACTACTCGGGAACGAACTACTACGATCTTACGGCTGGCAATCCTGTCTTTGTCGGGACCACTGGTCAAGGCATTGGATCGTGTTTCTGGGGTTGTAGTCAACGTCCGAGCTGCATGGGCTTCACGTACACTGGTGTAGTCGGTAGCAATGTCTACCCCTGGACTGGCTCTTCTGGACGATGCTACCACTATTTGAACAATACACAGGGCACTCTCCAAGGCAATGCCGCTTCATTGGGCGGGCAGACCGTCTATGGTTCAGCCTACCTACTACAGGCTTATCCTGGAACATTGTGTCCAGCCTACGACGGACAGACATTCGCAGACAGCTGGGGAGGCTCCTACGCCGTCAGCTGTGCCGCCCAGCCTGCGACGACGACTGCTGGTGGTTCGGTGCCCAAGAGCACTACAGTTGTGCAGAATATTCAGTCGTGCTTGTCGGCTTGCGATGCTGCTGGCACGGCCGTGTGTAATCACGTCGCGTACAGTTATGCGGCCATCGCGGAGCCTTCTCCATACAGAGCCTCTCATACCTTTGGATCATGCACCATGTTTACGGGAACCGCGACGGCCACCAATGCTGGCGCAGCGAGATATATGTACGCAGTGCAAGCAGCCTCTGTAAGTGACCTGCGCCTCGCCTGGGAGATCTATAGCTAATGCCTGGAAGTCGACGGCGACTACTGGCTCGTCTACAAGCACTTCCTCGTCCACTTTATCTACTACTACGAGCTCCACTTCGTCGAGCACAAGCTCAAGTACCGCCACCACCTCTACGACTGTCACTGTACAAAACGGCGTCACGTATACCCTTACAGGACCAACGCAAACGCAGACGGCGACTGCAACGACCACTCAGCGTACGTATACTCGATCGTCGCTATCGAACGTTCGGTACTAACTGTGCCTAGCTACCACTGTTGCCACTACGGTCGCAACTACGGTCGTTAGCACGGGACCAACTCTGACCAACACCCAGACCCAGAGTGTCTCGGTTACGAATACACAGACCCAAAGCATCTCGGTTACCAATACCCAGACTCAGAGTGTAACTCAAAGTATATCTGTCACCAACACACAAACCCAGAGCGTTTCGGTTACAGTCTCTGGCCCGACGCAGACCAACACGCAGACCCAAAGTGTTTCGGTAACCAATACACAGACCCAGAGCGTTTTGGTTACAGTCTCTGGCCCGACGCAGACCAACACGCAGACCCAAAGTGTTTCGGTAACCAATACACAGACCCAGAGCGTCTCGGTCACAGTTTCTGGCCCAACGCAAACGAACACGCAGACCCAGAGCGTATCGGTCACGAACACACAGACTCAGAGTGTAACGCAGAGCATTTCGGTCACGAACACTCAAACCCAGAGTAATACAGTGACCCAAGTCGTGACAAGCACTTATCAGACGACTGCGATGGTGACGACCACCGCGACGTCTACAGCACCCGGTAAGGCACGATGGTACTACTAAATGAGCTCAGGCTAACGGATGTCTAGGCTCTACTGTGACTGCGACCAGCACTTTTGTCAGCACTTATATGACGACTGCAGTGAGCACATACGTGACCACTCAAGCTGCCAGTACAGTCGTACAAACCACGACTCAACCTGGCAGTACTATTGTAGCAACGACCACCCAGCCCGGCAGTACTATTGTAGCCACCACAACGCAGCCTGGTGAGCTTGCAGTCCTCCAAACCAGCCTATCCAATATTGAAGACTAACAATGTGCAGGATCGACTGTAACAAGCCTCGTGGTCTCGACATATGTGACGACCTACCAGACCACAGCTATCAGCACTGCTCCAGGTGAGGCTTAATCTAAACCTGCTGCACATTCACCGCTAATGGTTCAAAGCCGGTACTGTTACCCAAACATACCCGGTGACTACGACTGCTGTTTCTAGCTATTATGTGACGACAACCCAACCTGGTAGCACTGTTGTGCAGACTACAACGCAACCAGGTTCTACCTATGTGACCACTGCGCCAGGTACGGCATGATTCATATCCATTACGAAGGTAGAATGACTCGCACTAACATACTTCAGCTTCAACCGTTACCGCTACAAACACTATTGTGAGCAGCTACGTCTCGACATATGTGACAACTGCAGGTGGTGAGTCCTCCTACAAGTACGATTTGCTTGGCCTAATGCTGATATGTACACCCCAGGGACGACCGTGACCGCATACAGCACAGTCGTCACGACACAGGTTAGCACGTATGTAACGACAGCGCCAGGCAGTACTGCCACCGTGAGCGTTACAGCATCGGGAGTCTCCGGTACCCAAACGCAGACCCAGACGGAGGCCAGCATGACAACCACATGCTACATCTCCATGGGGCAGACCCAATGCTTGGTATCGGCGTCCCCTACTAGCTCGACGACCCGCAGCTCATCGTCGAGTAGTAACCCCGGATCGACCACGTCGTCAACATCGGTATCCAGCAGTCCATCGTCTTCGGCCATCAGCTCCACGGTTTCTTCTTCTGCATCTAGTGCATCCAGCTCGGTTTCTTCGAGCCAGACTGCTAGCTCTACTTCATCTGTGAGTCCACCCCAATCCATGAACCGTGGTGCACAAAGCTAACCCACCCCAGACCTTCGCAACCCTAATCTCAATCACCTCCACGACCTCCTCCGCCGCCACCTCCTCAACCTCCCAATCCCTCGCCTGCCCCACCTCCGGCTCCCAATACGGCTACACCGATCCCTCCTCCGGCTCCCAATACAACGTCCAATGCAACACCACTTACTCCGGCGGCGTCTGCGGCCAATCCCAACAACCCGATATGGGCTCCTGCATCGCCACCTGCTCCTCGAACCCCAACTGCGAGGGCGCTGGCTACGACTCCAGCACAGGAACCTGCTCCGATTACTGTTCCACGGTTGCGGGGAGCGGGACGTATAATCCGAAAGTGCAGTATGCGTCCCTCTCGAAGAGGGCGGTGGTGTTGCCGAATGGGAGCACGACGCTTGTGCAGGTTACGACGAGCTATACTACTGAGACGACGGTGCGGTCTAGTACGGGGAGTTTGTCTTCGACTTCGAGTTCGTCGGGGGCTGGGGTGGTCACTACAATGACGACAACCACATCCTCTTCATACTCCTCTACTTCTTCGCCTGGCGTCGTAACGACTACAACGACCACCACGAGCTCTTCCGCTCCTGCTACAACAACGACAACAACAACGTCAAGCTCGCAGCCTCAAATAACCACTACCACAACAACGACAACCTTCGCCTCCACCTCCGCCAACCCATCAACAACAATCTTCACCACCACATCCACAACAGCGTCCTCATCTTCAACCTGTCCGCCTCCGGTAACGGTATTCGTAACGCAGACGCCACCGCCTGCGACTACTGTAACCGTTACTGCTGCGCCTTGATGACCTTCGGAATGAGTTCTTATGAGCGGGCTGTGTTTAGTTCCATGAGGGATGGTGGTAAGAAAAGGGTACGGCACATATAGTTTTCTGGTTAGCAGATAGGCGTGCTACTTTGTAATACCACATCGTCACGAATCAGCTTGGTTCAAATTCTCCAGTATAGCGACCGTTCCAAATAGTTACAGGGGTGCTGATATGAGTATCTGGGGTATATCACTGTCTAGGAGATTCGAACGCAGAATCTGTATACTGCAGTAGCCATCTTCCGATATCAAAACAGTCTCTCACGCTCACGCAACAGCCCTCATCCCCTTCAGCCCCCTCTGCTCAGCCGCGAGCGTCTAGCTCACCGGCCCTTGCCTAGTCAAATACGTAATATTATCCAAAAACCCACTCACCACATCCCCAAAAGCACTCGCTCTCCCCGCCGACAAATTCCCCATCTGCTCACGCAGCACCTTCGAGTCCACCTCGACTTCGAGCTCGAAACTCGAGTCGCTGGCGCCGGGGCTATCGACTTTGGTCAAATCGATCGAGTAGGCGAGGTGTTTGTATGACACCCTGTCCTTGATCCGAGGCGGTGCGGCGCTCTCCGACTTGCCATCTGAGGCTGGCGAGGAGATGAGGGAGTCGGGGTCGATGTTTGGACGGTCTAGATTCACTTCGAGGGCGATGGAGATGCGGGTATCGTAGTTCCACTGTGGGTTGAAGATGTGCAGGTCTGAGAGGTGGATTTTGACGATGCGACCGATGACGTGGCCGGCTTGTCGCGTTCTCGGGTCCCAGGCGCGCGTGACGCGCAGCCGTGGGGGGCGCTGGCGTTCGCTGCGGCGCTGCAAAGACTGGGGAAGGGCGTCGAGGCCGATGGCGGCTAGGGTGTGGAAGTAGTCGATTTCGTGCGGGTGGGTGTATTTGATCTCGATGCGGCCCGGGTCACGTGACTTGAGGAAGGCGGTGTTGAGGAAGTCGTTCATGGCGGCGTGTTCTCCTACGGTCATTCGACTCTTGAAGTGGTATCTGCTGTTGGCGGTAGGGTCGATGACGACGGAATTGCGGATCGGGAGGCGGCAGCGATCGTCTGTGTCTGCGATTTTCAAGACGCCGATCTAGAATTCTCCGAGTTAGCAACAGTCGCGTTGAGTATATGAAGGGTTCATGAACAGCATCGGCAACGATTGCTATGCCGGAGATGAGGCAGGACGGCCGGGGCGTGGCTCGAGAGGCAGACAGCACGCCCAAGCCGCGCCTCAGCCAGCGTGTCGCCTCTCCGTCGTAGCAACAGGCACGCTCAAGACCATGAAGTGCTCACGAGCACCACATCCCTATCTCGGAGAACACTTACCCTCGCCTCAATCTCAATAGTCCCCTCCATCGGATCCATCCCCACGTCCTGCAGCTCGCTCAATTGGACATAAAGCCAGTCCTGAACCGCCTTCAGCATGTCGGGATACGGCGTATTCCATCGAAATGTCTTCTCCCACTTGCCCATAATCGACCGGACGCGGACGAGGTCGTCGTCGAGGGGGACCTCTCGCTGCCAAGGCTGAAGGCCAGAGCCAGCCGAAGCGCCGTTGGTGAGCTGATGAGGCTGTTGCTGCGGCGGAGAGGCGGTCCGACCGTTCGGCTGCCCTCCTGCCTGCTGGTATCGAGGGTTGTGTCTCGATAGCACGGCCCATGGAGGGCGCGTTGTGTATTTGCGAGCCATCTTGCGCTTGGCAGGTGGTTCTTGAGCTGGTTCAGGGGCTGGCCGCTTCAGTTGTTTTGGCGGCGCAGGAATCTCGGTCGCAGTAGCCATGACTTCAGTAGATTGGGAGTGAGCTTGCGAGTTTGACTGAAGTTTCTGAATCGGAGATGGGGTGTGAACGTTTGGTGCGACTTCACTCGTTGCATTCAACAAGTTCGGAAGTGGAAGTGGCTGCGTCTGCGCCACAGGTCCGCTTTGTTGGTATTGTGGTGGCGTCACGTGATTTTGTGGAATCGTCGAATAAGGAGCTGATGGCTGCACGAAAGTTTGTTGCTGCTGCTGTACGGAGCTTTGACTGCTGCTGCGGGCGACCTGGTCTTGGAGACTGCTTTGTCTTGAGCCGAGTGAGGGCGGACGAGGCGTGACCATAGTCTTGGGACTGACTGAGAGACTCCTTTCGCGGTCTCGATCGGACGTTTGACTGAGAAACTGACTTGAATGTCGCTGATACGCAGTAGGCGAGGGCCGCTGGAACGCATTCGGCGACTCGACGAGGTTGCCAATCGCTGCTGGGGAGTGAGATGTGATCCCGTTCGACGCGCCGGAGAAGGTGCGTTGGTGGAAAGGGCTAGTGAGGTCGTTATAAGTTCCAGCTGATCGTTGGGAGTGGAGGGGAGGTGGGCCGAGGGGTGTGCTTGGTTGCGAGTGTTGGTACCTGACGCGAAATGGGTGGTTAGCAAGTGTCTCGAACATACGGGCGAGTGCAAGGAGGTCTCAGAGCGCCACACAGCGCTCGATGCTGTCTCGGAGAGCCCTTCCCACTGCTCTGGGCTTGACGTACTGCGGATAGCCTCCAGCACTTGGAGGCTGATGCGGCGGATGCGCCATCACTGCGAGCGGGCTCTGCCGGACTGAGTGCGGTGTATGTTGGCCCTGGTGGGAAGATGGGGTCGGAGATGTGGAGTTGGGTTGCTGTAGGGGCGGAGGGACGCTCCTGCCTGATGGCGAGGGTTGGAAGGGGTATTGCGCGCCATGGCTAGGTGGCCTGCCCGGCGTTGTTGTCGAGAACGCGTCTTGCGATCGATATCGATAGTCGGAACTGGCGGAGGGTTGCCCTGTGGATATTACACATCATTAGCATGTATAGAGGCTCGACGGGTTGACTGGGCAGTAATGCAGTGGTTGTGGCACAGTGATCCGGTGTGTTGACGTAGAACGAGACGGAACAGCCGATGCTTTGTATACGTACCTGGTGTAGCCGGGAAATAGGGAACCGCTTGGGCCTGGGTGTGTAACTGGGTCAAGCCATGACTGCCCGACGATCTCGCGGCGACAAGAGATGGAGGCGCAGGATAGCTGAGTGGTGGTGCCTGCGGATGCGCTTGTGTTTGCGCGTATTGTTGAATCTGATGTCCATTCGTGATGGGGGATATTGCAAGAGGTTGACTGCTCCTCTTGGCCTCAGACGGTACACTCTTCTTGCTGCTGCCGGCCTCCTCCCCACCATCGTTCATCAACGACGCGAGATCCATCTTGTCTTGGGCGTTACGTTTGCGATGCCGCGCGGAGTCGCTGAAAATCCCAAGTCTCCTCCCACTCCTGCTCCTCTATATGTAGGTGCGATTGTCGAGACTGCACATCTGCGCAAAACAGTGCAGCTCTGCGAAGAGCTCCTATCTACACTCCTAACAGGCTCCCAGTTCCTCTGCGTTTGATCGACGTTGGGGGTTGATTCTTCGGCGCGATGGGCTGCGGAACGCAGTATACCCAGCGATGCGATTACTGTCGTACGCTTGGTTTGGTTGCGCGACGATGGGAGCGTGGTTTGATGGACGTGGTACAGTGGGATAAATATTTGAGTGGTAAGGTGTCACGAGGTGGTGGTCTCTACGGCGCGGCCTGGCTCTGAGCAAGAGCGCGGCACGGAAGTCTGTTTGCAGTGGCAGGAAGGCTCGGACTCATCTACCATCCAGTCGTTGATTTGGGCAGGTAAGCTGAAAGGGCCAGATACATCGATAGAGCGAGCGAGTGCAGTATAACTCGCTCCATGGACATGTAGTGACATATACTGCGATGGTGCATATTGATTTATATTGATTAAAGTAGACGCTTGCAATGCAAGGCGGTGCCAAGTGCTGCGTACTAAGCTCGGGGTCTAACGCGCAATGATGCTCGCGCCTGCTGTCAGTGTTCACTGCTGCTTGACACATGCTGATTCTGCATCACACCTTTCTCCTTCCATCAACCTTCTCACGTGTCCTCATACCTCGCCTTCTCACGGTCTTTCCTGCCTCCAAGAATCCATTTCAACGACACCTCGCCGTCGACCCGTGGCGCCGAAGCCTCGCCTGACAAAGCTCCGTGGTTGTTACGAGACATCTTCACACCATCATCGCTTCCATCAGGACTCGGTTCACGCTGGAGTTGCAGCACCTATAGCAATATCTCGCGGGTGACGAAGAGGGAGGAGTAGTAAAGATGGTGGCTCTCACATCCGCCGCCGGCCTGGTGGGCTTCCTATCTGAGCCGGATTCGACGCTGCAGGCCTTCGCGCTCGAGAGGCTCAATAACGACATCGACAGCGTGTGGACCGAGGTGTCTGGCTCCATCGGACAAATGTACGTTCTTCTACCGGCTGTCGTTGGGGGGCAGCACGTTGCGCCAACCCACGTGACGCCTGTGTGACTGGAGGAGCTCGAAGCTGACAGATGTGCTTCACAGAGAGGCACTGTACGAAGACCAGTCCTTCTCCCACCGCGAACTCGCCGCCCTCGTCGTGTCCAAGGTCTACTACCAGCTGCAGGAATACAACCTGTCCATGGAGTTCGCGCTCAACGCCGGCAAGCACTTCAACATCGAGGAGGGAGGCGAGTATGAGCAGACCATCCTCACAAAATGCGTCGACACTTATATCGCCCTCTGCGCCCTCATGAATCCGAGCACGCCCATGTCCAAGGACCGCCGAACATCAAACGAATTCGACTACAAACAGAATGCGGATGGCCCGGCCAACAACGCCACAGCCAGCATGTCCTCTCCCATCACCCCCTTCTCGCAAGCCGCGCTCCCATCCAAGTCACTGTTGTCCCGCGACAATGACAACGAGTGGGAACCTTCGGCGCCCGGCGGTGGCAACGCTGGTGTGCCCGGAGCACATCCACATCCTCTCACCCTGTCCACGCACGTCCAGAAGAGCCTGAAGACTGTTGTGCGGAGTCTCTTCGAGAGCTGCTATAGGGAAGGCGCTTACCGGCAAGTCGTCGGGATCGCCGTGGAAGCTCGCAACATGGAGATCCTGCGCGAGGCAATCTTGCGCGCAAGTCAGGACGACAAGAGCAAGGGCAAAAAGGCCCCGGTTGCCAGCGTAAGCCAGACGGAAGATCTCATGGACTACGTCTTGGATATCTGCATGAATGTAGTGCAAGAGCGTGGGCTGCGGAGCAAGATTCTGGAATTGATTCTGGAGCTGCTCAACGATATCCCAAGCCCGGACTACTTCGCCATCGCACGCTGTGTCGTCTACCTCGATCAACATACTATGGCCTCAAACATGCTGAAACAGCTTATTCAGAAGGGTGACGGACGGTCGTTGGCGATCGCATACCAGCTCTCCTTCGATCTGTACGAGAACGGCACTCAAGAATTTCTGCAGAAGGTGATGGAGGAGCTACCCGAGACAGAAGACTCCGAGAAGACGGTGCTGCCTCCTGCGTCTGGGCCAGACTCCGAGGCTGGTCGAGCTGCGGCTGCGGCCGAGGCAGCAGCACGTGAGAACGATGGCGAGCAGACAGCGAACGAGGAGGAGACGTCAGCAGAGTCGGATCAGCTTCTTTCAGAACTACAAGACAGCGCGGGTCAGACTTCCACGATCGTTGCCGAGCGGACAAAACCTAAACCCAAGTCAGAAGATGAAAAGAAGGCAGTCACATCAGTCAAGACGATCATGCGTGGCACAAAGAGCATCGAGCTGAATCTCGAGTTCCTGTACAGGAGTAGCAAGTCGGACAAGGCCATCCTAAACAAGATCCGAGACTCGCTCGAGGCGCGGAACAGCATCTTCCACACTTCTGTTACGTTTGCGAACGCATTCATGTATGCGGGTACCACAATCGACACTTTCTTCCGCGACAATCTGGAATGGCTTGGCAAGGCAGTCAACTGGAGCAAGTTCACAGCCACCGCTGCTTTGGGTGTGATACACCGAGGGAATCTGGGCCAAGGGCAGAAGTTGCTCGAGCCTTACCTGCCAAAGCCTCACGAGCAAACAGGAAGCTCCTACAGCCAGGGTGGCTCTCTTTACGCGCTAGGTCTCATCTACACAAACCACGGCACGCATGTCCTCGACTACCTACGGCGATCATTCAAGAATACAAGCGAGGAGGTCGTGCAGCATGGTGGTGCGCTGGGCATCGGTGTCGCAGGAATGGCAACAGGCAACGAAGAGATCTACGAGGAGCTCAAGACTGTGCTATACTCGGACTCTGCCATCAACGGCGAGGCTGTCGGTCTGTCAATGGGTCTGGTCATGTTGGGCACCGGCAATGTCAAGGCGTTGGAAGATATGATCCAGTACGCGCACGACACACAGCACGAGAAGATCGTTCGCGGTCTTGCCATGGGTATGGCGCTCATCATGTACGCACGACAGGAAGCGGCGGATGAGCTCATCAACGGCCTCCTGGACGATGCCGACCCAGCTCTTCGATACGGCGGTATCCTTACCGTTGCTCTAGCGTACTGTGGTAGCGGCAGCAACAAGGCTGTCAGGAAGCTACTGCACGTTGCCGTCAGCGATGTCAGCGACGACGTGCGACGGATAGCGGTCATGAGCTTGGGATTGGTTCTCTTCCGCAAGCCTGGGTCCGTCCCACGCATGGTCGAGCTGCTTTCCGAGTCGTACAACCCGCACGTCCGCTATGGGGCCACAATGGCTCTTGGTATCGCCTGCGCTGGTACTGGACTGGACGAGGCGATCGACCTGCTCGAGCCAATGATGAAAGACTCTGTCGACTTCGTCCGCCAAGGTGCGCTCATCTCACTGGCCATGATCATGGTCCAGCAGAACGAAGCCATGAACCCCAAGGTCCCTGCCATCCGGAAGCAACTGCAAAAGATGATCGGCGACCGCCACGAAGACGCAATGGCGAAGTTCGGCTGCGCCCTGGCTCTCGGTATCATCGATGCCGGTGGCCGCAATTGCACTATCGGCCTTCAGACACAAACCGGAAACTTGAACATGGAGGCTATCGTCGGCATGGCTGTCTTCACACAGTACTGGTACTGGTTCCCTCTCACCCACTTCCTGTCCCTCACGTTCACGCCAACACACATTACCGGTGTAGATGGCGACCTCGAGGTTCCGAGCTTCAAGTACCACAGCAACACTCGCCCAAGCATGTTCGACTACCCGCCTGAGCAGGAAGTCAAGACTGAAGAAGCGCCCGAGAAGGTCAAGACCGCGGTATTGTCCACCACAGCGAAGGCGAAGCGAAGAAAGGCTGCCAAGGAGAGAACGGAGCGTGGCGAGAGCATGGAGGTTGAACCTACCCCTACGACACCCAAGCCGGACGGCGCGGATGCTGATGCAGACAAGATGGACGAAGACTCCAATGTTGTGGACACAGCCAAGGAAGGGGAGGAGAAGGCAGACGGCGAGAGTGCGGCATCTGCTTCAACGAAGAAGAAGATCGAGAAGGAGAAGGTGGGTTTCGAGCTGGAGAACATGTCGAGGGTACTGCCGGGGCAGATCCGGCATATCAGCTTCCCTGGCGAAGGGAGGTATCAGCCGGTCAAGAAGGTAAGCTATCCCTACATCCACAAAACACCACAATCAAAATACATTGCTAACTCTACTTCCAACAGCCAACCGGTGGCCCAATCCTCCTCTTCGACACCACTCCCGACGAACCCAAATCTCTCCTCGAGCTCAAGGCGAAGAAGAGGACCGCCCCGCCCGGCCCAACCGCCGGCAACACCATCGGCGCCTCTGCAGCCGCGGGAGCAGGAAACAACAATGGATCGGGTGACGGCGCCGGTGCGCGGGCTGCGGCTGGTGTGCTGACGGCTGTGGACGAGGATGTGGAGGGTGGTGAGGAGGCGCCGGTGCCGGACGCTTTTGACGTTGAGGACGACGAGGAGATGGAGGAGTAGTGCTCTCAGTGTCGGATGGGTTAGGGGGTGGGCTGTTTTATTAGTCTAGAGGCGTGGCGTGGGTCCAATCGCTGCGCGAGGCGAGTGTCGGGGGGGAGGGGGAGATGTATAATTAGAGGGGAGTGTGTGAGATAGAGATGCGCTAAGTCTGTCAGAAGACAAGACGTTGCCTACTTCATTCTCTATCTTGCGGGGACCTGGTGACGGGAATACTTGGAATCGTGAACGTGTTTTTGCCTTTCGCATGCAAATTGGTTGAAGGGTTAGGGTTGGGGTAGTGTTTGGCAGTGTTTTGGCGACGGCGACAACGACACTGCTGTCCACTGCCCACACATGACCCGTCGAACTCATGCCTGATATTCGTGTACGCCATCCAGATATTGACTATACTCTACTACGAGCTCGAACAGATGTTACAGTCGGTCGTCACATCGCATACCCATACGCCGCCAACACACTCCCGTTCTGCACATTAAACGTCTGCGGATCCGTGCTGACTTTCTGGTACGCGACGCACTCCCACTGGTCGGAGGATAGGTGATGCAGGTCGAAACTGCCGGCGGCGATTCTACACCCAGTCACCACCATGTCAGCTAAGCACCCACGACGTAGTTCGCAAGCATTGGACCTCACGTAGGCAACACCCCCAACGTAGTAGTCTTACTCGCCGCCTTACTCGCACAACTCGCCACCGCATCACACACCTCCAAACTGTCCGCATAATGCGCTATAAACACCTGGCTCCCACCCCGGGTTGGAGCCGTTCTCCGTGTACCCGCACCCGGCGTAGTAGTCGTGGTAGGTCGAGCCCAACTGCGTTACGGTTGCGCACGGTGGGGCGGGGATAGTGGTGCGTGTGACGGTCTTCTGGATTGTGGTTACGGAGGTTGTTGTGGAGGTTGCGACGGTGGTTGTGCTGGTGATGGTGGAAGGGTGCGCGAGACAAGAGCAGGCGGAGGAGATTTGGGGAGGGGAGGAGGCTTTTAGGCAGGTTGGGCGAGGGCGGCGACGCGCTTGGCTTTGAGGGCCGCGGGGGAGGGGGCGCAGGTTGAGGCCGTGAGGGTTGTTGTTGTGGTTCCGGCTATGAAGGTTGAGGTTGTTGTGCTGGAGGAGGTGAAGGTGAGTGAGTGTTGAGATAGGATGGGGTGGCAATCGAAGAAGGGATACTTACGCCACACCTGAGGAGACTGTGGAGGTTGTGGTGGATGCTGTGAGTGAGAGGTAGGAGGAGCAGTAGGTCGACACCTTGGGTGCGCAGTTCTGGCTGTGTTGGGAACAGGTGGGAGGCTTTGCTGCTGGGATCGCAATCGCGGCGCTGGCAAGCGGGAGGAGTAGAAAGGATTGCATCTTGAGTGCGTACGGAGACGCAACGTGGAGATGGTTGTACGAGGTAGAGATGGAGCTGAGACAGAGCACACTCATCTGAGGTACCTACGCTTTACCTACTGACACACGTGGGTTCAGACCATGCATACTGCCCTCGACTACTGAGCAGTATAGTGTACCTCAAACGGACGTTGGTGACCTGGGAGAAGCGCTGAAGTAAGTCCTAAGAGCGCCTCGCCGTCATATTCGACCCCTCTAAGGCTCTCAGGCGCTTTAAGACTTTGAAGTCTAGGCTGGGTGCGTGGTAAAGGACGTCTATGCCGGAATCTTATGCATGCTTGTTTCTATGCTTGGGCAGTCCACGTGTAGTAGAGTAAAGCTTGATAATCTCCAATCGAGCATTTCGTCGAAGATCTTCAGGAACCAGATCTGTATTCTTTCCAAGGTTCCAATCATTGGTCGTCCTGTGAAGTAGCGAGAGGAAAAGTTTGGCAGAAAGTTCACGCCATCCAGCACGAGGTGCGGAGGTGGTCCGTAATTTCCCACGATCTCGCTGGTCGACCAGAGAGGTTTTGCGTTGCATTCTTGACCGGCTGTGGGAAGTGTAGTGGACCTGTCCGGTATCTCGAGAGCTATAGTTGATGTCGCTGTACACCATAGCGAAGCAATTTGCCAGCGGACGGGCAGTGGGCAAGATGGAAGCGACGGCGGGAGACAACTCCGCTCATCTGCAGTCCTCTGAAGTCTAATCGTGAAGTGATAGATCCAATGGCAAGTCCACCTCCTCTGCCGCCTCCGTACTCACGTGAAGACGTTGAGCGAAGGCCAATACTCTTGCGGAGGCTCGAAAAGCACAGATGCGGTCTGCTGAATGGTTATCGTGGGCCCGTGGTAGCCGCGCGAGAGTTACGCAGCGTCGAGGTCGACAGGTGTCGTGCAAGATCGGGAATCTGCAGTTCACGTCACCCGCATATAGGTTGCGGCCTTGCATGCTGACGATGACAGCTAATGCAGGTTCTGGTCGCACCGTGGGCGATCTGTCCTACATCTGCATCCCGTCAGTGCAATTTTGATATCTATCATCGCCCTTTGGTACAATACGATGTGAAGCCCCACAATGGCAGGCCGGAAGGACATCTCGTTGTCATGCAAAACGATCGAAAGGGCGATGAGGCCAGCCATTGACCAAGGTGGAGTGCAGCAGTGGCGTTTTGCGATTGAATCCACCCATGTGCCGATCAATTTCCCGGGGATGTCTCAGCTGCGAAACCGACGACCTTTTGCACCAACCCGGCTCTCGGAAACAGCTAGAAGGAAGGATTGCGCCTAGCACGGTTTCGTCTTCGAGGGTCAGTTTGACCTTCGACAGCCTCGTTCGACTTCACCACAATACAGGCTCTGCCGGCCTCCACCAGATCTCCTCCATACTCTGCCACGTGGAACCGTTGGCAAGAAGAAGCCCGGCAATAGTCCGGTATACTTCAAGGTTGTAAGAAGGTGGGTACCTATGCTTGGCTGTTCCGATGTCTACGAATCCAATGCCGTGCACTCGAGCTACGAGTCACGGCATCAACAATACGAGTTGCGAGATGTCCAACCCTGGGCTGCTGGCCCTATCGGAATCGACCGACATGTTCGACTTTAGCCCTTGCATACGCCGGACCCGCGCTGGTGTAACTTGCAGTCTGGACACTCGTGACAGTGCAACCGCACCTCTTCCGCCGCTTGGAGATGAGTGGTTGGGAAAGTATCTATCGTTCACTTTGTTCGTCCTCTTCCCTTCACTCTCGTCAGCTTCGCTGTGCCATTATTTCGTAGCAACGAGTCGAAAGGGATCATCCTTCCTGTGCTGCCGATCTTCACTTCTGTATCTCATGGTCATGCCGGCGCGACGTCTCTGAAAGAACTCTTGTGCCCGTGTCGCTGCTGTGTGAAAGTGCAACTAACGGCAACGGACATCCGTACACCAACTCACTTCCTTGCACCCACTGCGATGGGCCTTTCTGACACGACCACAACGCACAGGTAGCAGCAACACATACTCGAAGCGAGTGAAGATGCAACTCCCTCCTATCAGTGAGGTGCTGCAGTGGCCGACGCCCAACTACGCACACCCCGAAACGCATGGCTCGGCGCTGCTTGTTGTCAACATAATCTTCATAATCCTAGTACTTGTTGCGGTGGTTGGACGATTCTACGCGCGGATCATCTACAAGAAGTGTTTCGGTATCGACGATGTCGCGTGCGTGTTGGCGTTGGTGAGTGGCCTCCATTGTCGGATGGAGCTATGCTGAGACGGACAGATATTCACATTGGCGACAGCCGTGGTCGTGGTGTTGGCGAACGAGCGCTATGGCTGGAACAGGCATCTCTATGACATACGTAAGCGCCTTCACTCCCTGCTTTCCACAAGCACAAGCTGACTGGTATCAAGCATTTGATTGGATCGAAAGAGCCAACATCATTGCGTTCATCGCCAAGCTCACCTTCGTGCTGGCCGCGACATTCATCCGCCTGTCGCTGATCTTGTTTTACTACCGGCTCGTCAGAGACAGCGGCATCACGTGGTTCAATTGGGTCCTGCACTTCAGTGTGCTCTGGACACTAGCGGTCGGCATCACGTTCGTGTGCTTCACCATATGGCTTTGCTCGTGAGTGCCCTCTCGGCTGATGTTCGAGCTGAATTGTCGCTGACAGTGCTTGTAGACCGGTGGCAGCATACTGGACCTTCCCACCCATCGAAGGTGGAACATGCATTGACGAGGGCAAGACCATGCTCGGCGCCGGGGTGGTGAACACCGTCTCGGATTTATGGACCACCATCTTACCGATTCCGCTGATCATGCAGCTGAAGATGCCGCTGAAGCAGCGTCTGGGAGTCTGTGTTCTGCTGTGCCTTGGAATTGTTGTCACCATCGCAGGCGCGTTGCGGACGTACTTCACCTGGAAGGGTCTTATGGACAGCTGGGATGTGACGTGGCATGCGAACGCATTATGGATAGCTGCGGCGGTTGAGCTGGACGTGGGCTTGGTATGTCTGATGGAGCCTCCGGATGGGCACCCAGCTAACACGGCGATAGATTTGCTCCTGCGCACCAGCATGGAAGTCGCTGCTAGCACGTCAGATACAAGAGATCACCTCGAAGCTGTCGTCGTTGCGATCACCGATGAACTCGGCGACCGAGTCTTCGAGTCCACCACCCCGATCTCGGTTCAATCCACTGCGCAGTATTCCCTGGTTTCAGCTCGGTCGGTTGGACTTTGAGCAAACGAGGCGAACGCGACTCGATCCTTCCGAAGAATATGCGTTGCAAGACGTGGAGAAGACAAGCAAAGTCACTGAGATTCCGATGGAGAACGATCACGAGGAGGGACAGGGCTATGCGGCTGCAGGAAAGCCCTACGCTGCCGACACAATGGCTTGAGGACGAAGGAGGGACGCACTCACCGAGGGGATGATACACAGAATCTTCGCTGGAACTTGTGAGATGGCAGTTGGTGTCACGAAGGCGTTAGGGGTGGGCGATTCTCTTTCTTCGTCGAGCGGCATGAGCGACGATCCGATACCCCAGATAACAGTATCTAGACACGGCAGTAATCTCGAGCGCGATAAGGCAACATTTAATGAATGGACAAACCATTTGATGTGGCTGAGAATCCTCTCGTATCGAATCGTGATGAAGGACTTCGGCGGCGTGGTGCTTACACTGTGAACGAGACACGACCATCGGCCAAGCCAGCTGACGTGCTTCTCGACGATCTTGCCTACGCGATGGGAAGATATGGGTGTGGCTTCCTTAATATCCGCATATTAATGAATCATCAGCTCGAAACGAACTACCATCCGACACCTTCAGACGCAGTGAAGGGGGGGATTTTGCTTGCATCGTAGTGTGTAGGGAGGAGATTTTGACGGAGCATCAGGTGTTCGGCGCCGAGCTGATGTGAGAAAGAAAGGAGAGGAGTCGGAGTCGGCTGATGTTTGAGGTGTTGGGAGTTTTGTGGAGCCCAGTTTAGCTCGCTTCGCCCATATCGTGTCAGGATTAATTTCGCCACATCTTGACTTTTGTGTCCCAAACAAAGTTTGATGAGCTCAGCGAAGATGATCATCACTTCTCCATCATCAATTCGATATGGACCGCAGTTCTCGACGCTTGTTGGCGGGCACGACCATGCAGCTGGACCTCACGTCAGGATCTCGAGTTTCTTGGAAGCTGGCTGTGTTGATCCACAGGTGGGTGAGTAGCGTGCCACCTGACAGCTCGCTGCACCGTTCCGCAGAGTCGCGGGATATCGAAACATCGGTCCTTTGGCGGTACTCCGTGCTCGGAGGTGTAGGGAAACGTACTTCTTTCGCTTGTGTTCCGGTCCAGAACCCCTTGTCTAGGATCAAGAGGAGCACGGTGCGACCACACGCTCAAGTAGCCGAGGGACTTTTCTGTTCCTGACGATCCCGCCAGCCACGAGCGGGCGGCAGCATGGGCTCGAAGGCAAAACTGTCAGTCCATCTCGAAGGCTAACCGCTCTTGGTGAAGAGGCTCAGCTCCCTACTGTATATATACTAGCCCACTCCGCAAGAACGACCACAATTGGTCCACTGAAAGCTTCGCAAAGTCTTGTTTGTCCATAAATAGCCGTGCGCTGTGCAACGATCGCAACGACTTCGTCTGGTCTTCGATAGCCGAGAGGCCCGTGGCTACTGACTCCCTATCACAGACCGCCGTCTTCCTTTAGCACAAACAAACACCGTGGCAGCCCTGTATTGGTGGCGCACGTCGGCCGCGATGGTGTCGCGCCATCTACGGATGTAGAATCGGCGCACAGGCTGTTTGTTCAACTGCCCGGGGTCTGGGAGCCTCGATATATTGCACTCGGAGTACCCTGCTCACAATGTTGGTTCGTTTTGGTGATATCAAGGTCTGCTGTTTCTTCTTCAACCACGCTCGTTGTGCTTCTTATATCCTGCATTTGGTCACTTGTTGCCACCACACTCGCTTGTTTGCTACTACGATGTCTTTCTTAATTAACTCGCTGGTCCTTGGACTCGCTGCCGTTTCTGTTTCCGCATCTCCAGCCTACACACCCTTCCAAGCAGAACTCCCCATACCTGAAGTTGCTGTACCAGATTTCTCGATCACAACCAAAGATGGACGAACGGTGCAGAGCTACTCGATCACGATCGAGCAGTTCACCAAGCAGGTCTACCCCAACTTGGGCGCCGCGACCATGGTTGGTTACAATGGACAAGCTCCTGGCCCTACATTCCGAATCGACAGAGGCGTCGAGACTGTTATTCGTTTCCTGAACAAGGGGACGAACAATGCAGCAGTCCATCTCCACGGCTCCTTCAACCACGCTCCTTGGGATGGATGGGCAAATGACGAGATGGCGCCCAATCAGTGGAAGGTAAGGGCCGACTGGTAAAGGACTTCTCTGACTCAAAACGTAATTGACCTGTTCATCTTATCAGGACTACTACTACCCCAATCTCGAATCCGGCCGCTCGATCTGGTACCACGACCACACCGACGAGATCACTGCAGTGAACGCCTACTTTGGCCAGGCAGGCACATATATCATCCATGATCCAGCTGAGGATGCTCTTGGGCTGCCTGCTGGTGACTATGATGTGCCGCTCGCACTTTCGGACAAGACGTACGACAACAACGGAGCACTTGTTTCGCCTGCAGGCCAGACCTTCAACTTCTTCGGTGAGTTGTCGATACGTTGCGGTGTTGAAGGGCTTCGCTAAACGTTGTACTAGGCGACACGATTCATGTCAATGGCCAGCCATGGCCCTTTATGAATGTCGAGCCACGCAAGTACCGCTTCCGGTTGTACGACATGTCATTGAGCCGCGCATACGATCTTCGTCTTCAGCACGCCGCCGGTACCAACGTTAACTTCCAGGTCATTGCTTCCGATTCTGGTCTGTTCGGCGCCCCGGTGACGACAAACACCCTCGTCATGTCGATGGGCGAGCGTTACGAGATTGTCGTGGACTTCTCCGGCCTCGCTGGAAAGAACCTTACAATGCTCAACGCCTTCACTGCCGCTGGAACGACCGCCTTCACGAATACCGATAAGGTCATGCGATTCGTCGTTGGCAACAGTGTCAGTGATACCACCAACAACGGCGTCGTCGCATCCACATTGAACGCCAACATCGACTACCCGACCTCGCGCACAACTGTCGACCACACCTTCTCGTTCCAGCTCGGTGGTGGCGGTGCACGATGGACTATCAACGGCGTTCCTTTCTCTGATGTGAACAACCGCGTCCTCGCCAAACCACCACAGGGCGCTACCGAACTCTGGGAGCTTCGCCATGCTGGTGGCCCAGCCGTTCACCCTGTTCACATCCATCTGGTCAACATGCAAATCATTAGTCGTACTGGAGGTCGTGGCAGCGTGCTTCCCTATGAGTCGGCTGGTCTGAAGGATACCGTCCAGCTCCAACCTGGAGAAACTGTCCGTGTTCTTGCCCTTTACGGCCCATGGGACGGTCTCTACATGTTCCACTGCCACAACTTGATCCACGAGGACAACGCTATGATGGCCGCATTCAACGTCACACTGTTGACGGAGCTTGGGTACACTGAGTCGAGCTTCAACGACCCTCTGGATGCAAGGTTCAAGGCCAAGCCATACAAAGCTGCCGCCTTCAAGCTGGCCAACAAGAAGAAGGCCGTCAACAAGCTCGCTGCTCTCAACCCCTACGCATCGGCCTCGAAACTGATCGCTGCGGCGGACGCGCATTACGCCGCTACACCGCTTGCGGGTGAGAAGCGGACTGCTCCTCCGGTAGCGAGAGCTACTGCGTTTGTTGCTTAAAAATGTTTTTACGCTCTGTAATATCACATATGGCGCTTGATTATTGGCTTGGAGCCCGGATTCCTGGTGGCATTAGATGGCCTGGGTTATATAACGTCCCGTCTGTAATTCTAGTATCACGAAGCCGAAGGGTCACACCACACCATTGTATGCTCACGTAATGGACATACTTTGCACGATGCTCGCATTTCTGGCTGGCACTGCGCTTTGTCATGAACTCTACTTCACCTCTTCCTCGACGAATTCAGAAGTGCAATCTATTGCACCACCATCTTGGGACTCATTGTGGTCAATTTGGCAAGCGGTGAGCTCACCGAAGCTGCTTATTACGCAAGTGAGCCTTTCATCCGATCATGCCACCCTTGCTTTTCAGCTCACAAGCTAATCATTGCCGATACATCAGCTAGATAAGGTATCTCTCTCTTCCGCATGGGGTGTCAAATGCAAGGGTTCGAGTGGCCACAGGGCCGACAGTCGGCAGACTCCTCAGGGTAGCTCCTGGATGCAACGCAAACCCCGTAACAGACGAGGCGAGACGACACCAGTAGTGATTGTCCAAAAGGTGTGGCTTGCGAGAGAAGAAGCTTGACCAGGTCCTTCATAGTGCTCGCACATCTCGTTACTTCGAGAAGGGAACCTTTCACCTACGTCACGTTTCATACCCGGGTACGTTCTCCGTCCTAGGAAAGGGCCACAACGAGCGATTTCGAGCCTGAACGCTTGTCAGAGAGCCTCTGGTGGCCTCACTACCAGTGCACGTTACTTTTGCCGCCTGGAGATGAGTGCAACATTCGACGACCAAGGGCCGCAGTTCCGCGGTGCTGGTGTGGACACCACCCGTGAAGCCATTCCTTCGCCTTTCGCGACTACTCCTCCGGTCAGCGGCAATAGTGACAAGTATGCCACAGCAATTGACCTTGAAGCTTGCATGAAGAACTCTAGGCACGACCTCACAGTCTCTGAACTTGGTGGTAAAACTGAAGACACCAATGTCGAGCTTCGAAAGGCCACCATGTCGTGGAAGACAGAGTCTCAAAGTGCACATCAACGTGTTTCTTCCAGGGCAAGAATGTTCTGCACCTCGAGGAGGACGTTGATTTGATCCCGATGAACTACAACCACATTCAACCATTGGCTTATTATTCGAAGCTGGACGGGTTGGCACCACCACTTAGCCAGCAGATGTTTGGAATCAGTGTGGGCTTGGTGCTCGATCTTCAAGAGAAGATGTATCTGGTCACCCAGTATTACACCAACGACGATGACCACTCATGTATCGGAACACTGAATCGAACTGCTTGTACCCTCGAGTCTGCGATAGGAGAATACGAAATAACTATTGAAAACGATAGAGCTGCACTCGACAACCCAGGACAACCCACTATTATTGCGTTCGCAAATAACACAGCTGCGAATTATACCTACGATCCTATCAGCGCCGGCCATCCATCTACTCTAGGGTCCATTGTGAATTCCGCGTTCTTTCTGTGGGAGAGCATAGCATCAGTCTATGAGACAGAGTCTGGTGGTGCTACAATAATTGCCTCTGGCTTCGCCTCGCCCGGGTACGTACATGCAGATGATTCGAGATGCTTGCCTTTCGCAGATCCCAGGCCGGATGTCGTACGAAGTCTGAACAAGATGATGGTAAGTCAAGCCAGGGTGGGACAGTTCTTCGTCACAGTCAGAAATCGACGACAACAACTCAATTCTGGTACCATAGAGAAGAATTACGGGCAACACGTACGCAGAACATAACGACTTGGTCTCCTGTGTGTCAGGCAAGGTCAATGTTACCATCACCTGCTTCGGTTCTTAACCCCCTTGCATGTCCGATGGAAATACCTAGACACCTGCTGATCTTGCTCTCCAAACATCTAGGTATATGCTGGTGCGATCAGTGGTTCAACGAATTCAGCTTACCAGAAGTACCTCGAGACGCAGATGGATCCAGATCTGCGGATGCAGACAGTCGTCACCGGTACCATAAATGGAGATCACACCGTCTTCTCTACCAACTTCTGGTACTTCGCAGCTGCTGCCCTGGTTTAGTTTCTCTGTATCGTAGCGATCGCGCCCATCTACTGGGGATGGTGGACTCTGGGCAGGCTTATGAGCTTTTCGCCATTGGAACTAGCCAAGATAAGTCTACGCCAGACTGCATGTTATCATGTAGCTCGCAACGTATGCTAAACAAACCAGGCCTTCGAGTCGAGTCACCTCTCCTGGCCCGTCACGACTCCAACTCCTCCGGGCGCAGTGATCTTGTTAGACTAGACGTTATTAAACAAGGCCTCTGTCCGGTGGACTTAAGGTCCGGAGAGCCTTATTCTAATCGTCTTATTAAACTTTAGTAGCCGTAATAGGAAGGTGGAAGCGAATTTTCCGCTAATAGTAAATGTAAGTAGTATATAGTAGTTATCTAGCTATTATAGAGGCTCTAGCTCGTTAAGCTTGTCTACTTAGTTAACTTAGTTAAAGGCTTATTTAATAGGCTCCTTCTTACTTACTCCGAGCTACTATTTAAGATATTAATAGGCCTTAATAATATCCTCGTTTAGCCGGTTACGGCGGTTAGTTATTATATCTTTTATAATACTAAACGAGCGCTCGTTATTATTACTTATTACTAGAATAGATAGTACGTCTAAGGCGAATTAAGTAAGCTTTAGTTTACCTTACCGTCGTTTAAGCTAGTATCTAATAACGTTAAACCGGTATTTCTTATTTTTAAGTATTAGTAATAGATTAGACGTAATATAGCGCTCGAAGTAATCGATTAGTATAAGAGTACGGGATACGGCTATATAAAATACTACTAACGTAGCGTCTTAGTATACCGCTAGCGTATATCCTACGCTACGCTCCCTCTTTACGAAAGGGTAGAGATTAGTCTTACTACGTTCTAACCTTTTAGAACCGTAGTATCTATACGTTACTATATATTTTCTATAGCTTATTAGCTAATAATTCTAATCTCTCCTTAAAGTTACAACCTATATAATACTATATCTAATAATAACGCTAGAAGCGAAGCGCCTACGTCTCTCTAAGGCCGCGACGCTCGCCTAGCTCGCCTTACGAGGGAACGAGATAATATTTAGTAGGACCTCGCCTTCTAGTAGATAGAGGAAGAGGTAGAGATATTACGACGAGTTCGCGGCGTAGGTACTACGCCTAGTAATATACCTAATCTAAATTAACGCCTTAGTCGCGCTTAAGGAGCGAGCTCTATTATACCTATAGAGCCTAGTATTAGCGATAACCTCGGTAAGAGCTACTAGAGCGCTAGCGTCGCGCTAGGTTACTATAGTATCCTTAGCTATCGCCTTAAAACCTAAGAACTAGAGCGATTTAAGGGCGATAGTATTAAGGAGGCCTAGAACTATATCCGCGACCTAGAGCTACTATTCCTAGCCTCTAGCGACGCTTACTATATAGATATATTGAGGGTTACGTATAGGGTCCTATTCCTTACTAGCGAGGTAAAGGAGTAGTAGTATAACCTCTATAGTATCGACGAAATTAAGGACTAGACCTAGCTAAGTTTTAAGGACTTCCTTTACGACGTTATAGGCGACCTAGTTAATTAAGACCTTAGCGTTACTCTCTAGTACGAGGATACGAAATAGAAGGAGGGCTAGTTAGTTACTACCTTTACCTCTAAGCTATCTACCCTAGAAGACTAGATAGTACTACCCTATAAGGAGGCGTAGTATATACGCTACCTTCTTACGAAGCTACGTCCTATACTACGTAATATAATTATTAAATATTATACCTAGCCTTCGAGGCGTATTAACCTAGTCGCCCTCGCCTCCTATATCGAAATAATAGATAAAGGCGGAGTTCCTATAGGAATAGATATAGGAATTAGGAAACGAAGCGCGTCTATATCGTAGGCGTAGAACCTATAGGGCGTAAAGAGACTAAGAGCGAACCGTATTAACAAACGGAACAATAGCGGGGCCCTCGTCCGCCTAATAGGTAATAAGTCTAAATTACCCTACTATAGCTATAGTAAGATTAGCTATATTAAGATAGAGTACCGTAGTAGGGACTAGTAAAGCGACCGAAATAACCCGCGTATCTAGAAGGTAGACGCTAAAGAAGCGCTAACTATAGATAACGAAGAAGATCGATAGCCTTACTAGGATAATAGTAAGAAGGGAAAAGGTAGAGACCTAGCGAAGGATTATAACTAGGTCCCTAGCTCTAAGTCGACTCCTAGCTAGCGAAGAGCCTATACGGCGGCGTTACCGTACTAACTAGAGAAGTAGAGGTAGAATTCCTCCTTAACGACGTAGTAGATATTAACCTCGTCTTATAATCCTTCGCTCTATAGTATAATCTACCGCTAGTAAGTAAAGTAGCCCTTTTAAGGCCGACCTCGTTCTAGGGATACTAGGGGTTCTACTATAGCGCGTACTATATAAGCGTACGCCTCGCTAACTCTATAGGAGTTATAAAGAAGTTAGGAGCTATCTTCTATACTATAGATATAGAAGGACCTAAGATAATCCTAGAACGGCTATAGTATCGATAGTAGTCTATTTAGATAGATAGCGGTACTAACGAGTAGCGCTACGGAATCGCTATAAATACGGTACGTATACGCTCTATACGTAAGTTTATTAAGGATATAGTTTCCTCTAAGAGAGTCTTTACTATCCGCCTCCCTAGCTCTAAGTAGAAGCGCGATAACGTTATAATATAGCTACTAGCTAAGTTCTAATAGTTTATTAACGTTTTCGATTACTAAAATATTACGAACCTTAAGTAGCCTAAAGGCGCTAAGTATATAATTAACCTAGAGAAAGGCGAAAGGCCGCCCTTTTAGCCTCTATATAATATATCTAATACTAAGCTTAATACCCTATAGGAGTATCTAGAGATGGCGTTAGCGAACGGTTAGATTAAGTATAGCGAAAGTAAGGTAAGTACGCCTATCCTCTTTATTCCTAAGAAGAATAGGGAGCTTAGGCTCTATATCGACTACCTATTACGATCCTATAAGGTAGTATTACGTAAGTACTTCTTTAAAGAGTAGGTAGTAGTAGGTATTTAGGTAAGATAACTCGAATATACTATAAATAGCTATAGACCTTTTAGTAAGATTATAATATAAGTTAAATATAAGTATATTAAAGATATTCTTAGTTCCTATATACCTAAGTAATTATAAGTTACTCTATAGTACTCTCCTACTCTATTCTATAGAGCGAGTATAGAGTATAGAGTAAGTTAGCTACTCTATCGTCTTAGCCTAAGCTATAAGATAGAGTAGTCCTTATTCTACCCTAAACCCGCGTATTCTATATTATACTTATAATACTATCCCCCTTCTAGCCTAGCTCGTCCCGAGCTATATAGCTATATTTCCCTTATCTCGTTATTCGTTATTTATATATCTTCTTATAATACTAAAAGAGTCGAACCCTTTTAGTACTATCCGTTAAAAATACCTAGCCGAATTTATTACCTCTAAGGGAGAAGTAATAGTCCGAAAATATAGTACCTATATACGCTATTATTAGGTATATTAGGTTTATTTATACTCTAGTAAATATAGTAAGTTTCTAGGTTGTAATTAGAGGTACGACGTCTAGATTACTTAGTTAGAGTTTTCGCGTCTTTATTCCGAGAAAGAGAAGCTCGATTAAGGAATAAAGGACGCTCGATCGACGTAAGATTCTCTATTTATAGAACTAGAGAAGCTATAGACGGCGCTACGTACTACCTAAGCCTATAAGGAACGTTTACGATAATAGCGCGATCTATTAGACTATCGTACTACGGAGGTAATTACTATTAAAGACCGTAGTATCTAGGAATAGGAGGCTAAGGAGGTAGCTACTAATTCCTTATTATTTAAGGGTCCTCTAGAAGGTCTTACCCTAAATCTAAATCCTTACGCGTAGAGCGCGCTAAAAGGATATCTAGATTCCTTCTAGGATTTTCCCCTAATTCTAGAGACTACTAAATCTCCGCCTAAGATTATAGCTAGTAGCTCTAGGGAGACCTAGTATTCCTTAGGTCGTCCTCGTAGTCGTAGTAGGTAGTCCTATTAATACTTATAGAGGAGTTCCTAATAGGCTTATTTAAGATTATTTTCTATTTCCTAGGTATTTTCCTCCTCTCCGTATCCTTACTACTTAACTAAGTATTTCTAACCTTTCTTATCTAGGAGTTTTTCTATAGTAAAGACGTCTTCTTCCTATACTTCGAAGTAGAAGGTAGTTTATAGCGGAATCTCTAAGTCCGCTAGTTCTAATATAGATATATAGAATACTAGGTATACTCTTATATCCTTAGGTAAATCGAGTTAGTAGTTATTTAGTCCCTTAATATTACTAATTAAAAATAGTCTAACCTTTATATAAACTAATTTCTTTACTTTTCTCCTAGTCTTTAAATTTTTTATAAGGAGGAAGACCTTATCCCCCTCCTTAAGCTAAGGTACCGTTTTTAAATCTTTATATCTTATCCTAGTAAGACTTCCTTACTAGCGTAGTATTCTAGTCCTTACTTCTTCGTAGATCCTTTTAAATTATATTACGTCTATAATAGCGCGATCTACCTCTAGTCCTAGTTATAGCATTATAAATAGGTTTAGGTCTTTTCTAAAGTTTCTAAAGAATAGAGATATCTATAAGGGAGTAGTAAATAGGTAGTATTAATACGAGTAAGTAGTAGGTTTAAGTAGTTACGAATATCTAAGGAAGAGGAATTAGTTTAGGAGTAAAGCGCTTAAGTAGCGGTAAGTAGCCGTAGCGGGACCGGAGTAGTACTAGAAGGCTAGTAGAGCGTCCCCTAATAACTATCCCCTCCCTCTAAAGGGTTCGTTCTTAAAGTCTTAGTTAAGATACTTTACTACTCGTAACGTAGCTTATCTTATAAGTACCCCTATAGGAGCGTCTATATCTCTTACGCCTCCTTATAGTAAAACTATCTAGTATTTACCTATCTTATTTATATACGGAGGGTTATATATACTAATTGCCTTAGGTAGCGTTACGCGGTCGCGCCGCTATTATTCTAGTAGCGGACTAGTACTAGTATTATATAGGGGTAGGTATAATAGGCGTACTATCCCCTCTTCTTCCTTCTTCTAAATAGTAACCTCTTTCCTTAATTTAAATAGTAGTTTATTATTCCTTCTCTTAACTATTAAGCCTTCCTTATTTACTATAAGCTAAAGGTATAGTAGGTAGACCCCTATAAATACGGTAGTTACTAACAATCGTAGTAGTACTAGTAGTTATAGTAGTAGTCGTAGTAATATACCGACTTGTCGCTCTATCTATATTAGTAGTAGCGGCGTTAAAGACGACCCTACCGTTAGCTATAAGTATCCTCTTACTCGTTACTTACTATATACGATAGCTAATCTTTATAGCTCTAGTTTAGCTATAAGCCGTAGTAGCTTTACCCTCGCTCCGTCTTAGGGTTTACCTTCTTAGCGTAGCCGCTTTTCTTAAGGGCCTATACCTTCTAATATTACTATACCTAGATTATCTATACGATCTTCTACTAGTTGCTAATTAGCCCTTACTACGATTAAAGAGATTAAGACTCGTCTTAGAAATATAAGTAGTAATAGGCCTTCTCTAACCGATCGTTAGTAGGCTCCTAGGAGAGTTACTCTATTAGTAGGTATTAGTATAACCGTACGTAATATAGAGGACTATATAGCTCGCCTTACTTATAAGCGTACTAAGTATAAGCGTAGCGAGTATACTAAGCGTAAGCTTCGTTAAGATCCAATATATTAGCTAACTATACCTCGTAAGTAGATAGGCTTCTATAGTTTATCTAGCCCTAGTATATCTACGAATTTACTAAGCTCCTCTAAGCGTCGGCGTCGCGCCTCTCTATAAGATAAGCTATTCTTCTCTTCTAATAGTCCTTCTTAGTTAACTACTAGTATTTATCGTACTCTTAGCTATTAAGATATACCTTTAAAGTAGTAATCTCTAGAGTTCGAGGTATACTATAATACTAAGCTATATACTAGTATAGCTCCGATTAAGTATACTATTAGCCTTCTACTATAGATCTCCCCTTACCTAGATCTTTATATATATAACTACTTAGAGTATATTCGCCGCTAGAGTAAGTTAAGTAAGTCGCTCGATCCTACCGCCGCTTACTCTTATAAGACGGCTTAGGATAGAAAATCTTATAGTAACTATAAGGCTAATCTATTAAAGACTAGTTACTATCCCGTAACCGATCCGGAGTTCTTCTAGGGGCTAAACGTTATTAAGTTCCTTTACTTCGTAGCTATTAATCTAGTCCTCGACTCTAACTAGCGTACTAAGTAGCGTACTACGTTCCGTAAGTACTACGATTAGTTTATAAAGGCGTATAGAGCCTAGTAGGGTAAGATTAAGAATTAGTATAATAGGGACGTAAAGCTATAGCGCGACGAGCGTTATAGGTCCTTCGACTATAATAACCTTACCTTTTAGCGCTACTAGGGTATAGGTAGAAGTATAGAGCTAACGAATATCGAGATTTACTATAGTATTAAGTCTAAGGTATTTAGTATATTAACGATCTAGGAGAGGAGATTAGTATAGTTCGGCGTATTAGCGGTATAAGGCCGCAACAGGGGCGGGATTATAATAGGGTGCTTCTAGAGAATAGGTAGTATATATCCGCTACTCGTAGCGAGGTTACTAGCTTATTCGTATATACGATAATTAGAAAAGCGGCTAACGACTACTAGGGTTTTTAACTAGTAGCGAGTTTAATTAATTCTACTTCTTAAATAAGCCTCTATTACCAAAATTAAATAAGATTTACTCTCTTATACGTAGCCTATCTACTACTTCTTTAGTAGCCTTCCCCTTTGTTTCTTTATAGAGGGTAGCGTATATTACGCTACTTCTACTTATATAGGTAGCCTTCCCCTTCGTTTCTTCGTAGGGGGCCGCGTATCTTATACTACTTCTACTACTTATATAGGCTCTAGGGCCGCTATAGTAGCGGAGTCCCTACGGAGTAGGCCCTTCTTATCGAGATACGCCTAAAGGATTTCCTTAGCGTCCTCTAACTAGTCCTCGTATATAAGCTCGTTATACTCTTAGGAGTACCCTTCCTAACGTACTTAGTATATCCTCTTACCCTTCGAGTCTCGCTAGTATAATACTACTTTCTCTACCTAATAATATTTATTATTATTATCTACTAGCTCGTTAACTAGTAGCGGGTAGTATTCGGCCCTAGCTTAGTATAGTTCTAGTAGCGAGACCTAGAAGGTATAATATAGTTACTTTATTAATAGAGGTAGGTTTAGTTTATATACTTACTTACCTACTTACTCTAATATCGTAAAGGGCCTTAAGTACTTATTATCGAGCTTCTTATAGGGCCGTTTACTATAGATATTCTTCTCTAAGAGTATTACTTAATCCCCTACAGGGAATTACTTTACTTCCTTATAGTAGTTATAGTATTTAGTTTATAGCTCTACTACGTATACTAAGCTCTTCTAAGCTATCTTAAACTCCTTTAATCTAGAAGATAGCTATTTAATAGCCTAGTCCGCTAGCTTTACTAGCCCTTTCTACCCCCCCTCCGTTTAGTATTTAGCCTAAATACTATTAGGTATTAATAGGATAACGCCTATTACTACCTTTATAGGTATCTCGCTATAGCTAGAGTATACTTTAGAGTTATACGCAAAAGTAGTAGTATATAGTAAGCGTATCTAATTATCCTATCTATAGTTATAGTAAATACGTAGGTACGCCTTAAGCTACTAGTTAACCCTTTTAGTCTAACTATCGGACTACGGATAGAATACGGTAGAGAGCCGGCGCTTTACCGCTAGCTAGTAGTATAGGGTACTCTAATATTCGCTAGTAAAGACTAATCCTCGGTCTAAGACGATATTGTCTAGTACTCTAGAGAATAGGACGACCTTATTATAGATAAGTTTAGCTAGAGCTAGGGCGTTAATAGTATTATTAACTAGAAAGTATCGTATTATCTTCGAGAAGTAGTCTATAATAACTAGGATAGAGTTATACGTCCTCCTATTAAAACCTTTCGAGATTAGGAGGCCGACGATAAAGTCTATTAATAAGGACTTCTATAGCTAAGAGGGGGGAGTAAGGGACTAGAGCTCCCCCTAAGGCGTATAGTATTTTACCTTTATTCTTTAATATATATTATATTCTTCGACGTATATCTAGACGTCTAACGAGAGGCCTTACTAATCGTATTTCCGCGTAAGTACTTCTTACGTATAGTTATAACTATAATAACCTACTATAAGGTCGTCGTAATTACGTTAGAAGAGCTCCTAACGTAGCGCTAAGCTTTAAGGGATATATACCCTTTCGCCCTTACGTATAAGTCCGTCGGAGTTAAACTAGTACTCGGTAGTAGTAGGCTAGTAGCTTTCCGTCCCCTAGGTAGGTTCGGTAGTAGGCTTAGCTATATCCTTATTACGAATATCCTATACGAAGGCGTCCCTTAACTAGACTTCGCGAATAAGAGTAAGGAGGCTCTTTAGCGAATTAGTAAGCGCTATCTCGTCTACTAAGGCTATAGCTATAGCGGCTCGAGGTATAAGTAGGCCGAGGCCTATAGTACTAGCGAGAGCCCGTATAGTAGCTAAGCTCTATCTATTCTCTATAGTAGTTCCTAAGGTAACGCGGGGTCTTTCCGTAGTCGTCGTAGATATAAACGCTATAGCCGCGTACTATAATAGATTAATTCGCTCTAAGAATACGTCTTATAAGGTACGATATATACTATCGCTATAAGCGGTAAGTAGGCTCCCTAGTCTCTCTATAGGAGGGGGTAGCTAGTTACTTAGTTCTATAACCCTTAGTTTCTACTATAGCGTATATAGTATACCTACTAGCTAGTCGCGTTTAACGGTATCCTTAAAGCCTTTAAAGTAGTCTAGTCTCCTAGAGAGTCCGTCGTAAGGGTTAGTAGTACCCTTTTTATATTCGATCTCGAAGTTAAAGGAGATAAGGTACTTAGTAATACGAGCCTACTATCTAGTAAGTACCTATATCGTTATAAAGTAGCGTACGTTATAATAGTTAGATAGTACCTAGATAGAGTACGCTACGCCTTCGTAGTAGTATCGCTAGGTCTTAAAGTATTCCGAAATCGCCGTAAGTTCTTTATTATAGGTCGCGTAGTTAATCTAAGCGCCTATAAATATCTTAGAATAGTATACTATAGGATACTAGTACCGCTCTAAGGCCGTAAGGCCCCTAGAGGGCTATAGGAGTATTCCTATATATACTACGTCGCTTACGTTAGTAATTATTATAACTAGAAGGGAGGGATCGAAGTATTATAATATAGGGGCTTTTATAAAGGTATTACGGAGCTTAATAAACGCCGAGGCGGCCTCCCGAGGCTAGTACTATTCTCCCCTTACTATCTAACGCTTACCCTTCTTCTTCTTCTCTAGTAGCTTACTACTACTAAGGAGATTATTTAATAGTTTAGCGATTTATAAGTACCCCTATATAAATTAGTAGTAGAAGTTCGTAAATCCTAGGAATACCTAGATATCCCTAAAGGAGCGAGGCGTAGGCTATTCGCTAATACTCTAGACCTACTCTAGGTCTATTACGACGCTACTAGGCGTTACTATAAAGCTAAGGAACTCTACTTACTAAGTATAGAACTCGTACTTAGAGAGCTTCGCGTATAGTCTCTATTCGCGTAGTCGCTAGAGTACCTATTTAACGTAGTATACGTAGTCTTTCTCGTACTTAGAGTAGATAAGAATGTCGTCTAGGTATACGACGTAGATAGTATCGACTAGGTTACTAAGGGCTTTATTAATATACGTTTAGAAGGTAGTAGGTATATTAGCGAGGCCGAATAGTATTACTATATACTCGAATAGTCCGTACCTCGTTTTAAAGGCCGTCTTCTATTTATTACTCTCCTTAATACGGAGACGGTAGTATATATAGTAGAGATCTAGCTTAGTAAATACTATAGAGGTACTAAGCTACTCTAGGAGCTCTTTAATAAGAGAGAGTAGATAGTAGTTCTTAATAGAGACCTTATTTAGCCCTTAATAGTCGACGTATAGCCTTATCTCGCCGTCCTTCTTTAGAATAAATAGGATAGGGGCGCCGCTAAGTAACTTACTTAACCTAATCTAGCCCTTCTTAACTATATTATTAAGGTACGCTCTTAAGATCTAGAGTTCCTTCTATAAGAGGTTATAGATTAGTATCTAGGGTAGCTACTTACTAGGCTCTAGGTTAATCGCGTAGTCGTAGCTAGAGTACTCTAGTAGTATACTAGCTATCTTACTAGAGAAGACGTCCTTAAAGTCCTTATACTACGTTAGTAGTTTAGATTTAGTATTTAGCGTACTAATCCGCGCCTTATATATATTAAGGATAGCGGCGCAAGAGACGTCTTCTAGCTCTAGGTAGGGAGCGTATAAAGTATAGAGATAGTCGTACGTAGTAACTATACCTATATACTATAAGTTCTTATACTATATAAGTATAGTAGTTAGGTCTCTATTACCGCCGCCTTATTAGCTAAGCGTAGATATAACCGCGCTAGCCGCGTACGCTATATACTACTTATCTTAAGTTATTATATCTAGATAGAAGATAATATACTTAGGACTAGGTTAGAAAGGTTCGACCTCTTACGTAAGGGCGGAGACGTATAGGTCCGCTCTTAAGTTAATACTAGGAAGGGTATAGTAAGCGTTCTTTCCGCCTACCTAATAGTTAGTACCTACTTAGAAATTAATAGCTCCGTCCTCGATTATAGCAATAAGTATCGAGATCTTTTAGTAGTATAGTTTTTACTCTATATTATTATACTAGGTAAAGGTACTACGATAGTAGCTAATAAGGGGGTTAGCTACTTTAAGCTAGTCCTAGCTAAGTACTATATTATAGCCCTTAAAGGCTCTAGCCTAAAATAGTTATTTACTAGTTCGCTCGGCGCTAGTATAGTCTTTTATAGTAACGTCGAGGAGGTACGCCTTATATAGCGTTATCTTATTATTATCTAGGAAACGCGCGGTAGGTTTAACCTATACCTCGTACTCTAGAATATCGAACGCCTTAA
>JAABUL010000713.1_pt1 | contig 69457 bp, 64 predicted proteins | sample 5559151 | NCBI WGS metagenome assembly JAABUL01 (sample SAMN10711876, study PRJNA513368) | rock metagenome | isolation source: Antarctica rocks | place: Antarctica: Victoria Land, Pudding Butte sud | reverse complement strand
CGCCGAGGTCGGCAACGTGCTGCGCCGTCATGAACGAGAGGCCCGTCTGAGCCCCGAGGAGGCTCTGCTCGCCTTGCACGCCGTACGCGCGCTCGTCGACCACCGCTATCCCCATGCCGGGCCGCTGTCGGAGCTGGCGTGGACGTGGCGGCATAACCTGAGCTTCTACGACGCGCTCTACGTCGCCCTTGCGGTCCTGTTGGACCTCCCGCTGATCACGGGAGACATCCGCCTGAGCCGCGCACCCGACTTGTCCTGCACAATCGAACTCGTCTGACTGCGAGCCCGCAGTTCGCGACATCCGGCATCCGACACACCGGGCGGGGCCAAGCCCGAGTTGGTCAGGGCGCCGGTGGCATAGGGCGCGCAAAGAAGCCGGAACAGTCGAGCGATGATGGTCGTGTGGCAGACGACCGGCAGCGCCTGGGGAGGACCTTCGACTCCGCGGCCGAGCCGTATCAGCAAGCCAGGCCCGAGTATCCCGAGTCGCTCTACAACACCCTTGTCGAAGTAGCCGGAATCCACGCCGGTGATCGCCTCTTGGAGGTCGGCTGCGCCACCGGGAAGGCAACTCTCCCCCTTGCCCGGCGCGGCTTTCGAATCACCTGCGTGGAGATCGGGCCGGACCTGGCGGCGGTCGCCGGGCGCAACCTTGCGGCATTCCCGAACGTGGAGGTCATTGGCGGGGCCTTTGAGACCTGGCAGCCACCGCGGCAATCGGTTCGACCTCGTCTTCGCCGCCACGGCCTGGCATTGGATCGACCCGGCGCTGCGCTACCAGCGAGCCTGGGAGCTCCCGTGCCCCGGCGGCCACCTCGCCTTCTGGAGTGCCGCCCATGTGATCCCCGAAGGCGGTGACCCGTTCTTCTTCGAGATCCAGGACGTCTATGAGGACATCGGCGAAGGGATGCCCGCGGGCGCAACCTGGCTGCGCCCCGGCGCCATTCCCGACAATCGCGCCGAGATCGACCGAAGCGGTCTCTTCGAGGACGTGGTCGTTCGCCACTTCGACTGGGAGATCAGTTACAACGCCGAGGAGTACCTGCGCCTGCTCGACACGTTCTCCGGCCACATCGCCATGGAGGCATGGCAGCGGGACCGCCTCTATGCAGAGATCAGGCGGCGCCTCGCAGAGCGATCGGACGGTCGCCTGCGTCGTCACTGGGGAGCGGTCCTGCACGTTGCCCGTCGAGCCGACCCAACGCTCGCTTCGTAAGCGGATCGCTTCCAGGCCTTGCGCGCGCGTTGCACCACACCAGCTACGGCGCCAACTTCGTCGCCCCACCCCCGAGCGGCGTGGCGCAGACCGTGGCGGACGATCTCGTCGCGGTCCGGCCAACGCCCGTCGCTCGCACATACCGAGATCGGTTGGGCGCTCGCCGGCGCTCAACCGCCGGACTCCGCCGTGCTGTCCTTCCTGCGTAGCCCCGATGTGGTCGGCCGCCTCGCCGACGTACTGGAACGGGCCTGGTCGGTGCTGATCGCCCCGGACTGGCCGCAGCTGCGCGCGATCATCGAACGTGATGTCGTACACCGGGCTGGGCATCTCACCCGTACCGGGTGGGCAGGTGCCCTGGACGGGATGCACCCGGCCCCCGCTCCGCACCGTTCTGGACGGCCCCGGCCTGCTGTTCGTACCGTCGGTGTTCATCTACCCCGGACTCAGCGTCTGCCTCGACCCACCCTGCGTCCACCACCCAGCTGGTCATTACGACGGGGCAATGCGTCGGCGCCGTCGGCGGACATCTCCGCATCCTGTTCGACGCCGGGTTGCTCACCCGCGCACGATCGGGACGCACCGTCCTCTATCAACGGACACCCGCCGGCGACTCGCTTGTAGCGGCGACTGAACAGGCATAGTCGCCGACCAAGCCGAAGAGCTTTACCGACGCAATCCGCTACACGGCGTGCGGCATACCTGATCCCCACCCCATCACCGTCACCGTCACTTACACCGGCCGTCGGACGTCCCCCGCTGGCCGATCGACCGGTAACCGCGCCTATCCGGGTTTCTCCTGAGCGGTGCCGCAGCGCAGGTCGACAAGACGATGTGCTGGCGAGCGCGTCGTGCGGGTGGTTACGTATGGCAGATGACCGAGGAAGAACGCGAGTTGCGAGCGGTGATCGAGGAGCGCGTCCGCGCGGTACACGCGCAAGATCCGCAACCGCTGGCGGCTCGCCGAGCCGAGGACATTCTCTCGTACGGAGTGCTCCCGCCAACCGCTCGTAGGTAACGCCCGGCCGCAAGGTACGAACCAAGACCGCGTGCAGCATCTCCACCTCACAGACGATCGAGTCCTCGCTGTGCCAGCACACCGTAGGCGGCCCTTCCGACACCACGCAGGTAGTCGGCTCGTGCCGGCCCAGCTTGCGAAGCGTCAGGAGGTCCGTTGACCGATCCCGCTACGCCCAACTTCAGGACCCCGAGGGGGTCCCATACGTCGACGGCACGAGCAAATAACAGGAGCACTCGCCGCCGAGGGATCGTGCTGCGGGACAAGCTATTCGTCTAGCCGTCGGTAGACGCTGCCTCGGGATCCGACACGGATTACGAGGACGACGAGTTCGACCATGGTCTGGCCGGCACGAACCGGGCGGGTTCGGGGCTGCGCGAGGCGCTGGTTGCCTGCCGTTCCGGCGACACACCGGTCGTCACCAACCTCGACCAGCTGGACCGCACCGTCCGCGACGGTCGCCCGCTGGTCGACAAGTGCCCGGATCCTCTACCCATCTGGTCGAGATCGAAGCAACCTCCGGAGACAGGACGGTCGGAGCGGAGCGGGACGGGTCAGGCAGCGAAGACCTGCCCGTCGTCGGCGAACGCCTTGAACTCCAGGGCATTTCCGGCCGGGTCGAGCAGGAACATCGTCCACTGCTCGCCGGGGTGCCCGGCAAAGCGGAGGTAGGGCTCGACGACGAATGTCGTGCCGGCCGCCCGCAGCCGCTCGGCCAGCGCAAGAAAGTCGGGCACCGTCAGCAGCAGGCCGAAGTGCGGCACCGGTACGTCGTGGTCATCGACCCGGTTGCTGACCACCGGCGCGCGGCCGGGCGTGAGATGGGTGACGAGCTGATGACCACGCAGGTCCCAGTCGATCCACGCCGAGTCGCTGCGCCCCCGTCGGCAGCCGAGAAGGCTGCCGTAGAACGCTTCCGCGGCGGGCAGGTCGTCGACCGGGACGGCGAGGTGGAAGCGCGGCAGGGCCCGATCCGGCGTCACAAGGCGGGAAACTGGCGGTCGGGGTTCTGTCCGTGCTCGAGCACCTGCGCCGCCGGGCCGACGATGAGCGGGTCGGGGACGCCCACCAGCTCGGCGTCCTTGTCCTCGTAGTAGAACAGGTTGAGGACATGGCGCATCGCCTCGACCCGGGCACGCTTCTTGTCGTTGCTGTTCACCACCGTCCACGGGGCCTGCGGCGTGTCGGTGTAAAAGAACATCGCCTCCTTGGCCTCGGTGTAGGCGTCCCACTTGTCCAGCGAGGCGAGGTCGGTGGGCGAGAGCTTCCATTGCCGCACCGGATCGATCTGGCGGATCACGAATCGGCTGTGCTGCTCGGAGCGTGACACCGAAAACCACAGCTTCACGAGCTTGATCCCGTCGTGGACCAGCATCCGCTCCAGGTCCGGCGCCTGGCGCATGAATTCTGAATACTGCTCCTCGGAAGCGAAGCCCATTACCCGCTCGACGCCGGCCCGGTTGTACCAGGAGCGGTCGAACAACACCAGCTCACCCTTGGCGGGCAGATGCGCAACGTAGCGCTGGAAATACCATTGGGTGCTTTCCCGCACGCTGGGCTTTTCCAGCGCCACGATCCGCGATCCGCGCGGGTTGAGGTGCTCCATGAAACGTTTGATGGTGCCGCCCTTGCCGGCCGCATCACGCCCCTCGAACAGGATCACCAGCCGGTTCCCGGTCCGCTTGGCCCAGTACTGCAGCTTGAGCAGCTCGATCTGCAGCAGCCGCTTGCTGCGGTTGTACTCCTCGCGGCTCATGCGTTCGTCGTACGGGTAGCCCTCGCGCCAGGTGTCGACCGGGGTGCCGTCAGCCCGGAGCAGGACGGGGTCGTCGTCATCGTCGTCGACGACCCGCAGGCCCTGCCGGGCCAGCAGGGACGGCTCCTCGTACTGGCTCACCCGGGAATCGCTCACGATCCAGCTCTCTTCAGTCCGCGTCGCAGGCCATCCTGCCATGCCGGTGCTGCCAACCGTTATGTGCGCCGCCCGCGAAAACCGGCTGGCACCGTGAGCAGGTAACCTCTCGATCACGCACAGATGACAGGAGGCGGCGATGGCGGGCTTGCGGGTCGCGGTGGTGTCCACCTACCCGCCAAGGCCCTGCGGCATCGGGACTTTCTCCGCCGACCTGCGATTGGCACTGCAGGAGTCTGACGCGACGACGGCGGTGGACGTCGTCTCCATCGTTGACAAGTTGCCGCCGTACGAGCGGGCCGAGGTTGTCTCCGGCATCCGCCAGGACGTGCGCAGCGACTACGCCGCAGCGGCCCGCACCATCGCCTCCCGGGGCACCGACATCGTGCTCGTCGAACACGAGTTCGGCATCTTCGGCGGCGAAGCCGGCTCCTTCGTGCTGTCACTGGTGGGGGAGTTGCGCCAGCCGCTGGTGGTCACGCTGCATACCGTGCTGTCGCAGCCGTCGATCCCCCAGGCTGAAACCCTGCGCGCCCTGTGCCACCAAGCCACTTTGGTCACCGTCTTCACCGAGACCGCCCGCCGCATGGTGGTCGACGCCCGGCTCGTGCCGCCGGAGCGGGTCCGCGTCATCCCGCACGGCGCGCCAACCGTGCTGCTGCCCGACCGCGCCCGGTCCGCCCGGCGCGCGGCCGCCGGGATGGCCCGCCCCCGGCCGGCGCTGGAGCGGTTGCACGGCCGCACCGTGCTGGCGACGTTCGGCCTGATGTCGGCCTCCAAGGGCATCGAAGTCGCCATCAAGGCCATGCCGGCGATCGTCGCCGCGCATCCCGACGTGCTGTACCTGGTCGCCGGCCAGACGCATCCCGAGGTGGTCAAACGGGAGGGCGAGAGCTACCGGCTCACGCTGGAGCGGCTGGTGCGCGACCTCGGGCTGCAGGAGCACGTGCATTTCCTCGACCGTTTCCTGACCGCCGATGAGCTCGCCGTCCTGCTGTCCTCCACCGACCTCTACCTGACGCCGTACCGCTCCCGGGAGCAGATCGTCTCCGGCGCCCTCACCTTTGCGGTGGTCGCCGGCTGCCCGGTCGTCTCGACGCCCTACTTCTACGCCGAAGACCTGCTGGGGTCGGGGGCCGGCGTCCTGGTGCCCTTCGACGAGCCGGCGGCGCTGGCCGAGGCAGTAGTAGGCCTCCTCGACGATCCGGCCACGCTGGCCGCCGCGCGCGCCGAAGCGACCCGGGTCGGCAGCGCACTGACCTGGCCGGCGGTCGGCGCGCAGACTCTGCGGGTCCTCGACGAAGCCGTCGAGCTGGGCCGGGTGGGGGAGGACGAGGAGGAGGTGCTGGTCACGTCGTCCCCGCGGGTGCGCCCGGATCACCTGCTCACCATGGTCGACGACGTCGGCATCGTGCAGCACGCCGACGGCGTGGTGCCCAACCGGGCGAGCGGCTACTGCGTCGACGACGTCGCCCGGCTGGTCGTGGTGGCGATCGGCCTGGAGCGGACCAGCAGCGACCCGGTCTACCAGCGGATGCTCACCCTCGGGGTGAGCTTCCTGCGCCATGCCTGGGCACCCACGCCGGTCCCCGGCATGCACAACCTGATGAGCTACGACCGGCGCTGGCTCGACGAGCCACATGCCGGCGACCACATGGGCCGGGCCGCCTGGGCGCTCGGCGCCGTGATCGCCGCGAAACCGCCGAGGGCGGTCGGTGCCCCCAGCCTGCGCCTGCTCGAAGAGATGGCGCCGACTCTCGAGGCCGCCGACAGCCCGCGGGGCGTCGCGTTCACCGTGCTCGGGTTGTCGAAGCCGGATGTCGGCGCGTTGCCCGAGCCGTTGCAGAAGCTGCTGCGCGCGCTGTCGGACCGCCTCGCCGGCTGGTATGCCGATACGCGGCGCGACGACTGGCGATGGTTCGAGGAGAAGCTGACCTACGACAACGGCCGCCTGCCCCAAGCGCTGATCGCCGCCGGCCACCGGCTCGGCGACGCCACGTTGCTGGCGGCCGGCCTGGAAGCCCTCGACTGGTACGCAACCCAGTGCACTCTGGACTCGCCCGTCGTCCGCCTGGTCGGCAACGGCTGGCGCCGGCGTGGCGCCCCGGTCGGCAGCGAGGGCAGGGAGGGCGACGAGCAGCCGGTGGACGCCGCCGCCCTGGTCGAAGCCCACGCCGAGGCGTTGTCGGTGACCGGCCAGCGCGCCTACGGCCGGCGTGCCGTCCGGGCGTTCGAATGGTTCTTCGGCCGCAACCGGCTCGGGCTGCCGGTCTACGACTTCGCCACCGGCGGCTGTCATGACGGCCTCGGGACCGACGCGCTGAACGACAACGAGGGGGCCGAGTCGACCCTGGCCTTCCTGCAGGCCCTGCTCGCGCTGGACCAGGCCGGCCTGCAGGCGTCACCGCCCCGCCCTTGAGGGTCAGGCCTTGAGGGTCAGTCCGTGAGGGTTGCCCTGCTCGGGCCAATCGCCTGGCGCACACCGCCGACCCATTACGGGCCTTGGGAGCAGATCACCGGCCTGCTGGCGGACGGGCTGGTTGCCCGCGGCATCGACGTCACCCTCTTCGCCAGCCTCGACTCGCAGACCAGCGCGAGGCTCGACGGTGTCTGCCCGCGTGGCTACGCCGAGGACCCGTCACTCGACGGCCGGGTATGGGAGGCGCTACATGCCTCGCATGCGTTGCTCCGTTCGGCCGAATTCGACCTCGTGCACAACCACCTCGACTGGCTGCCGCTCGCCTTCTCCGCGCATTGCGCGGCACCGCTGGTCACGACCATCCACGGCTTCTCCAACCCGGCAATTCTGCCGGCCTACGCCGCCGCCCGCTCGGCGTACGTCTCCATCTCCGAAGCCGATCGGGTGCCCGAGCTCGACTACGTCGCGACTGTCTACCACGGCATCGACCTCGAGGCCGTGGCGTTCTCGGCCGGCGGTGGCGAGGATCTGGTCGTCTTCGGGCGGATCCATCCCGACAAGGGCACCGCGGAGGCCATCGACATCGCCCGCCGGGCCGGCCGGCGCCTGGTGATCTGCGGCATCGTGCAGGACGACCGCTACTTCGCCGAGCAGGTCGAGCCACACATCGACGGTGACCGGGTCGTCTACCTCGGCTCGGTCGGCCCCGAGCAACGCTCGCAGGTGCTGGGCTCGGCAGTGGCGCTGCTGCATCCGATCGCCTTCGCCGAGCCCTTCGGACTGTCGGTGGTGGAGTCGATGGCTTCGGGTACGCCGGTGATCGCGTACCCGCTCGGCTCGATGCCCGAGGTGGTGCAGGAAGGGGTCACCGGATTCCTGGTCGACGGCCCGGCCGCGGCGGCTGCCGCGGTGTCGCTGGCCGCAGACCTCGACCGCGGGCAATGCCGCCGCGTGGCGGAGGGCCGCTTCTCGGCGGCGCGGATGGTCGGCGACTATCTTGCCGTGTATGCCGAGATCCTCGAGGGGCGACAGCAGCGGCCTGTTCCGGCGCTGCCCCGGTAACCCGCTGCTGGCACCCAACCGATGGCCTTATCCGATCAACGCGGTGATGAACGCCGGGGCGGCGGTCGTGGGCAACCAGACGGTGCTGCTGTGCCGGGTCGAAGACCGGCGCGGGATCAGCCACTTGACGGTGGCCCGGTCGCGCGACGGCATCTCCAACTGGGTCGTCGACGACACCCCGCTGATGGCTCCCGACTCCGATCGTCCGGAGGAGGCCTGGGGAGTCGAGGATCCGCGGTTGACCCGGGTCGACGAGCTCGATGCGTGGGTGATCAGCTACACGGCATTCGGTCCGGGTGGTCCGGCCATCTCGCTGGCGACGACCCGGGACTTTCGCAGCGTCGAGCGTCTCGGGGTGGTGCGCACCCCGGAGGACAAGAACGGAGCTCTGCTACCCCGCCGCGTGGACGGCGACTTCGTGTTGTTCCACCGACCGGTCACCGTCATCGGCGCACGGTCCGACGTGTGGCTCTCGCGCTCGTCGGATCTGCGCCAATGGGGATCGCCCGAGCCGGTGTTCACGGCCCGCTCCGGCGGATGGTGGGACAGCGCCCGGATCGGGATGGGGCCGCCCCCGCTGGAGACGCCCGAGGGCTGGCTCGTCGTCTACCACGGCGTACGCCAGACGGTCGCCGGCTCGCTCTATCGGGTCGGCCTCGCCCTGCTCGACCTCGACCGGCCCAGCCAGGTGATCCGGCGGTGCAGTGAGTGGGTCCTTGGCCCTAACGAGGACTACGAGCTGATGGGGGACGTACCCGGTGTCGTCTTCCCGTGCGGGCTGGTGCACGACGCCGACACCGACGAGCTGCGCCTCTACTACGGCGCGGCCGACACCTGCATCGCCATGGCGTCGGGCTCGTTGACCGACGTCCTGGGCTTCATCCGCGACAGCCGGCAGGACTGACCGCGGTCCGTGTTGTGATTCGCGTGCCACCTCGGCTCGACTCGGCCGGCTGCTGCGATCAGCGGCCGGTCGGGGCGGCTCCCCAATGCAGCACCTTGAGCCGTGCCATCTCGTCGAGGAGCTCCGGACCGTAGCCCAGACCTTGACCGCTGCCCGGTCCGGGATGGGCCGCCCCGCCGGGAGCGCCACCGAAGACGGCGTTGACCTTGACCGTGCCGACCGGCAGCTCGCGCACGGCCCGAAGGGCGTTGCTCATGTCGGCGGTCAGCACCGTCGCGGCCAGTCCGTACGCCGATTCAGCCGCCGCCGACAGTGCCTCAGCGAAGGAGCCGACGACCTGGACTGCCGCGACCGGGCCGAAGGTTTCCTCACGCATCACTGCCATGTCGGGCGTACAACCGGTCAGCACCGTGGCCGGGTAGAACGCGCCCGCCCCCGAAGGGGTCTCGCCGCCGGCGGCCACGCCGGCGCCGGCTTCGATGGCCTCGCGGACGTGCCGCTGCACGACGGACCGCTGGGCGCGGTCGACCATCGGGCCCATCGTGGTGCCCGGGTCGTCCCAGCTCCCCGTCACCCGTGACCGGGCCTGCTCCACCAGCGCGGAGGTGAACGCCTCGGCGATAGCCTCGTGCACGTACACCCGCTCGACCGACACGCAGATCTGGCCGGCGTTGGCGAATGCGCCCAGCGCCACCTGGTCGGCCGCCCAGGCAGGGTCAACGCCGGCATCGACGATGCACGGATCCTTGCCGCCGCCTTCGAGGACGGCGTGGGCGCCGGTCCGGGCGCAGGCCGCGGCGATGCTCCGGCCGGTCACCGACGACCCGACGTGGTAGATGACGTCGACGTCCGGATGAGCCGCCAGCGGTGCGCCGGTCCGCCCGTCGCCGTGCAGCACCTGGAGCACGTCGGCCGGCAGCGTCTCGGCGATGATCCGGGCCACCAGGTCGCCGCTCAGCGGGGTGCGCTCGCTGGGCTTGAACACCACCGTGTTGCCCACGACGAGAGCGGCCGCCAGCCCCTGCAGAGCGATGGCGACCGGATCGTTCCACGGCGTGAGCACCGCACAAACGCCCCTGGGCTCCCACACCATGAGGTCCAGCGCATCGGAGTCGCCCTGCAGGGACCGGCCGCGGTGCAGCGGCCCGAGCTCGGCGTACTGCTCCAGCGAGCCGATCCCGGCCATGACGCCGCCGCGGCTGTCGGCCAGCGGCTTGCCGCCCTCGCGGCTCTGCAGGACGGCGATCTCCGCTACCCGCTCCCGTAGGCGGACGCCGGCCGCCTTGAGCAGCGACGACCGCTCGCCGGCGGCGAGCCGCGACCACGATCGGCCGGCGCCGGCGGACCGGCGGACCGCCGCGTCCACCTCGCCGGCCGAGCAGACGGGCACCGCACCGACGAGTTCGCCGGTGCAGGGGTCGATCACCTCGATGACCTCACCGGAGGTCGAGGGGGTGGAGGGGTCGAGCTGCGAGTGGGTGATGGTCATGGACGTCGACTATCCCAGGCCGGGCGGCCGGCCGGCGTACGCACGGGTAGGAGCGGGTAGCCCGGCTGCGTGCCGCCCAGCCTGCGAGTCCTGACCTGGCACGTGCACGGCTCCTATCTCAACTACCTGAGCCATGTCCCGGTCAGCTGGCTGCTGCCGGTGCGCCCGGATCGGACCGGCGGGTACGGCGGCCGGGGAGCCACCTTCGACTGGCCGGGCAACGTGCTCGAGGTGCCCGCCGAGGAGGTGCGCGACTGCGACATCGATGTCGTGCTCACCCAGAGCCGGGCCAACTGGGAGCGCGACCGCCACGACCTCCTCGGCAGCCGGGTGGCCGACCTGCCGCGGGTGCACATCGAGCACGACCCGCCGGCCCGCTGGCCCAACGACGCGCTGCATCCGGTGCAGGATCGCCATGCGCTGCTGGTGCACGTCACGCCGTACAACGCGCTGATGTGGGACAGCGGGATGACGCCGAGCGTCGTGGTCGAGCACGGCGTCTGCGTACCGGACGTGGCCTGGACCGGGGAGCGGCCCGCGGCGATCACCGTGGTGAACAACCTCTACGGCCGGGGCCGGCGGCTGGGGCCCGACGTGTTCGACGACGTCGCCGCGGAGGTGCCGGTCGACCTGGCCGGGATGAACGGCGGAGAGCATCGGCGCTGGCTGGGCGACGTCCGGCTGGCCGATCTGCACCGGCTGCTGCCGTCCTACCGGGCTTTCTTCAACCCGATCCGCTACACGTCGCTGGGGCTGGCCGTCTGCGAGGCGATGGCATTGGGGGTGCCGGTCGTAGGGCTGGCGACCACCGAGATGGCGACGGCGGTCCGCAACGGCGTCAACGGCTTCGTCGAGACCGACGTGGCTGCGCTGTCCGGGCACCTACGGCGCCTGCTCCATGACCGCGACGAGGCGGCCGACCTGTCAGCCGGTGCCCGCCGGCTGGCGCGGGAGCGCTTCGGCATCGGCCGGTTCGTCGGGGACTGGACAACTGTCCTGCGGCAGGCAGCCGGCGCCTGAAGCCCGCGGCGGTTTCCTGGCGACTCGCCGGGGTAACCGTCGCTGGTGACTGCCCCGGCTGCTGACCGTAGCGCGCGCGTACGGCCACTTGCCGTGTTGTTCGACCGCGACGGCACCCTGGTCGTTGACGTTCCCTACAATGGCGACCCCGACCGGGTGGTCCTTGTCCCTGGAGCCCGCCCCGCGCTTGAGCGGTTACGTGCATATGGCGTGCCGACCGCGGTGGTGTCCAACCAGAGCGGCGTCGCCCGGGGCCTGTTGACCCGGGCGCAGGTCGACCGAGTCAACGCGCGGGTCGAGGAGCTGGCCGGCCCGCTCGGGCCCTTCTTCGTGTGCGAGCACGCGGCAGCCGACGGCTGCACCTGCCGCAAGCCGGCTCCCGGCCTGGTGCTGGCCGCGGCCCGGGCGCTGGGGGTCGACCCGGCCGATTGCGCCGTGGTGGGCGACATCGGAGCAGATGTGGAGGCGGCCCGGGCGGCCGGCGCCCGGGGGGTCCTCGTGCCGACGGCCGTCACCGCCCCCGACGAGGTCTCGGCGGCGGCCGAGGTGGTCGGTGACCTGGCCGCCGCGATGGACCTGCTGCTCGGTGACGCTCGATGAGCCTGGCTCGGGCGGGGACGGCGCTGATCTGCCGCCTGGACAGTGACGGCGACGTCCTGCTGTCCGGCCCGGCCGTCCGGGCCGCAGCCGCATCCGCCGACCGGGTCGTGCTGCTCTGCGGGCCCCGGGGAGCAGCGGCGGCGAAGCTCCTGCCCGGGGTCGATGAGGTGCTGGTGTGGCACTGCCCGTGGATCGACGCGGCACCACTGCCGGTGGATCCGGCGGGTGTGGACGCGTTCGTCGGTCGGCTGCGCGGGCTCGTTGTGGACCGGGCGCTGGTCCTGACGTCGTTCCACCAGTCGCCGCTGCCGATGGCCCTGCTGCTGCGGTTGGCCGGCGTGCCATGGGTCGGCGCGATCAGCGAGGACTATGCCGGCTCGCTGCTCGATGTTCGGCACCGCCTGCCGGAGACAGGGCTGCACGAGGTGGAGCGGATGCTGTCCCTGGCCGCCGCCGCCGGGTGGGCGTTGCCGGCCGGCGACGGCGGTGCGCTGGCGCTGCGCCGGCCGCTACCGGACACCCGGGCGCTGACCGGGCCGGGGCGCTACGTCGTCGTCCACCCCGGGGCTTCGGTGCCGTCCCGAGCGCCCGATCCCGGCTGGGCACATGACCTGGTGAGCCGGCTTGCCGGCGGGGGACATCGCGTGCTGGTCACCGGGGGACCCGGGGAGCGCGCGCTCACCGCGGCCGTGGCCGGCCGGGCCGGCGTCGATCTGGGCGGATCGACCGAGCTGGCCGGGCTGGCCGATGTGCTGGACCGGGCCGACGCCGTGGTGGTCGGCAATACCGGGCCGGCGCATCTGGCCGCCGCCGTCGGCACCCCTGTCGTGTCGCTGTTCGCCCCGGTGGTGCCGGCCGAGCGGTGGCGTCCGTGGCAGGTGCCGCACCTGCTGCTCGGCGATCAGCAGGCGGCCTGCGCCCGGTCGCGGGCCCGGGACTGCCCCGTCCCCGGTCATCCCTGCCTGACTACAGTGCCGCTCGACACTGTGGCCACCGCGATCCGGTCACTCTCCCGAGAGGTCGTGACAGTCGGATGAGAATCGCGATGGTCTCCGAGCATGCAAGCCCGCTGGCAGTGCTGGGCGGGGTGGACGCCGGCGGCCAGAACGTCCACGTCGCCGCCTTGGCCGAAGCCATGGCGCGGCGCGGCGCCGACGTGGTGGTCCACACCCGCCGTGATGCGCCTGACCTGCCCCGGCGGGTGCGGCTGGCGCCCGGCGTCACCGTCGACCATGTGTATGCCGGGCCGCCGACCTCGGTGCCCAAGGACGAGTTGTTGCCCTACATGGACGACTTCGCCGCCGACCTGACCCGGCAGTGGCGGACCCGGCGGCCCGATATCGTGCACGCGCACTTCTGGATGAGCGGGTACGCCGCCCTGCGCGCCGCCCGCCCGCTGGGCATCCCGGTCGCACTCACCTTCCACGCGCTAGGTGTGGTCAAGCGCCGCCATCAGGGCGACCGCGACACCAGCCCGACGGCTCGCGCCGACATCGAGCGGACGCTCATCCGCGACGTCGACCGAGTGATCGCCACCTGCTCCGACGAGGTCTTCGAGCTGCTCCGGCTGGGCGGTCGCCGGCGGCGCATCTCGGTCGTCCCGTGTGGTGTCGACCTCGACACCTTCCATCCGGACGTGATGCCGGAGCCGCGGCCGGCCGGCCGCTACCGCATCGTCAGCGTAGGCCGGCTGGTCGAGCGCAAGGGCATCGGCAACGTGATCAGCGCCATCGGCCTGCTCCGGGCCGCCGGCGGTCCGGACGCCGAGCTAATCGTCGCCGGCGGCCCCGAGGCGTCCGGGCTCGACGACGACCGCGAGGTGCAGCGGCTCCGGCGGTTGGCCGCGCAGGCCGGGGTCGCCGACCGGGTCGAGTTCCGTGGGCGGGTCGGGCGCCGTGAGCTGCCGGCGCTGCTGCGCTCGGCCGACCTGGCGGTGTGTGTCCCGTGGTACGAGCCGTTCGGCATCGTCCCGCTCGAGGCGATGGCCTGCGGCGTGCCGGTGGTCGCCACCGCCGTCGGCGGGATCGTCGACACCGTGGTCGACGGGCAGACCGGCCAGCATGTGCCGCCCCGGCGCCCCGACCTGGTCGCCGAGGCGCTGGCGGCGTTGCTGCCCGCCGCCGGGCGCCGGCGGCAGCTCGGCGCGGCCGCCGCCTACCGGGCTCGCGCGCGCTACTCCTGGGACCGGGTCGCGGCGCTGACCCTGCAGGCGTACGACAAGTTGCTGCCGCTGCCCTCGGCCCAGCTGCTGTCCCAGGAGGTGTCGTCGTGACCACGCCGCTGCTGTCCGGCCGGGCCCATGTGTCGGCCCTCCTCGACGCTTTGCCGTGCCTCGACGTCGACCGCCTCGACGCGTGGGGGCGCCGGCTGGCCGGCGTCCTCGTCGGTGGCGGTCGGCTGCTCGTGGCCGGCAACGGCGGCAGCGCCGCCCAGGCCCAGCACCTGAGCGCCGAGCTGGTCGGCCGCTACCGCGACGACCGGCCGGCGCTGTCGGCCATCGCCCTGCACGCCGAGACCAGCTCGCTCACCGCCATCGCCAACGACTACGGCTGGGACGCCGCGTTCGCCCGGCAGGTGCAGGCACACGGGCGGCCGGGGGACGTTTTCCTCGGGCTGTCCAGCAGCGGCCGCAGCGCAAATGTGCTGACCGCCATGGAGGCCGCCCGCGCGGGCGGCCTCGCGGTCTGGGCCCTGACCGGGCCGGCCGGCAGCCCGATGGATGCACTTGCCGATGAGGCCGTCTGCGTCCACGCCGGCGCCACCGCCACCGTGCAGGAGGTGCATCAGGTGGCCGTACATCTGCTCTGCGCGGCGGTGGACCTGCAGGTCGGCGCGGATCATCCGTCCAGCGGTCTGACCCCCTATTCGGTGAGCCGGTGAGCGCCTCCCTGCTCGTGGTCGGGGACACGCTGCTCGACCGGGACCTCATCGGCACCGTCGATCGGCTGGCTCCCGATGCGCCGGTGCCGGTCGTCGACGAGCCCGTGCAGGTGTCCCGGCCCGGCGGGGCGGGGCTGGCGGCCCTGCTGGCCGCCGCCGACGGCCGGCACGTCACCCTGCTCACGGCGTTGGGCTCCGACCCGGCCGGCCGCGAGCTGGCCGCCGTGCTCGATGAGGCCGGCGTGCACGTCATCGACCTCGGCCTGGCGGGCCCCACCCCGGAGAAGATACGGATCCGCAGCGACGGACGATCCCTGCTGCGCCTGGACAGAGGGGGGCACTCGGCGGTGGCCGGCGACCTCGACGGGGGGCTCCCCGCGGCCGCGGCCGTGCTGGTGGCCGACTACGGACGCGGCATCACCGGCCGGCCCGGGATCCGCAGCGCCCTGCGCTTGCCTGGACGCCAGCGGACGCCGATCGTCTGGGACCCGCACCCCCGGGGGACCGAGCCGGTGGCCGGCTGCGCGCTGGTCACCCCCAACGCCGGCGAAGCCGCGCACTTCGCGCCCGGCCACGAGGGCACCTCGCTCGCCGCGACAACGGCCCGGGCGACGGAGCTGCTCGCACGCTGGTCGGCGACCGCCGTCTCGGTGACCATGGGAGCGCGTGGGGCGCTGGTGGTCACCGGCGTCGGAGTGCCTTCGGTGGTGCCGGCGCCGCAGGTAGCCTGCGTCGACCCGTGCGGGGCCGGCGACCGCTTCGCCTCGGCCGCCGCCGGGCTGCTGGCCGAGGGTGCCCTGCCGAGCGAGGCCGTGGCCGGTGCGGTGATCGCCGCCTCGGCGTTCGTCGCGGCCGGGGGAGCGGCGAGCGTCGAGGTCGGGGCGGCCGCGCCAGCCCACGTCCCCCCGGGCAGCGATGCCTCCCAGGTGGTATCGCGAGTCCGTGCCGCCGGCGGTACGGTCGTGGCCACCGGCGGCTGCTTCGACCTGCTGCACGCCGGCCATGTGGCCTTGCTGGAGCAAGCCCGTTCGCTGGGTGACTGCCTGATCGTCTTCCTCAACTCCGACGACTCGGTCCGCCGGCTCAAGGGCGCCTCGCGACCGCTGCAGAGCGAAGCGGACCGGGCCGCCGTACTGATGGCCCTGGGCTGCGTGGACGCCGTCGTCGTCTTCGCCGAGGACACCCCGGTGGCGGCGCTGACCCTCCTGCGCCCCGATGTCTTCGCCAAGGGCGGCGACTACGCCCTGGCCTCGATCCCCGAAGCGGCGGCGGTCGCCGGCTGGAGCGGCCAGGCCGTCGTGCTGCCCTATCTGCGCGGCCGGTCGACCTCCGAACTCCTCAAGAAAGCGGTATTCCGTGCCTGAACCTGGACTGGGCGCTGTCCTCATCACCGGTGCGGCCAGCGGTCTGGGTGCCGCCGTCGCGGCTGCCGTCCGCGAGGCCGGCGGCCACCCACTGGCCCTCGACCGGGTGCCCGTCGAAGGCATGCCGCACGAGGTCGTCGACCTGGCCGACACCCGGGCCGCCGAGCAGGCCGTCCGCCGTGTGGTCGACGGCGCCGGCGGCCGGCTTGACGCGGTGGTGACCGCCGCCGGCACCGACAAATGCGGCGCGCTCGTCGATGTCGACGGCGCCGACTGGGACCGCGTCGTGATGGTCAACCTGCTCGGGACGGCGGCCGTTGTCCGCGCCAGCCTCCCCTATCTCAAGACCAGCGGCGGCAAGGTGGTGACCGTTGCCTCGACCCTGGGCCACCGGGTGTTTCCCGACGCAACCGCCTATTGTGCTTCCAAATTCGGGGTGGTCGGCTTCACCCGAGCACTGCAGAGTGAGCTCAAGGGCGAGGTCGGCGTCACCCTGCTCACCCCCGGCGGCATGCAGACCGCGTTCTTCGACGACCGCGACGAGCAGTACAAGCCCGGCCCGGACGCCAAGCTCAACTCCCCCGTCGACGTCGCGCAGAGCGTGCTGCACGTCCTCACCCAACCGGCGGGTTGTGAGGTCAAGGAGCTCGTCATCGCCTCGGCGTGGGAAGGCAGCTGGCCGTAATGCGGGTCCTCGGGGTCAACGCCGTCTTCCATGACCCGGCCGCAGCACTGGTCGTCGACGGCGAGATCGTGGCCGCGGTCGAAGAAGAAAGATTCACCCGGCGCAAGCACGGCCACGACAATGTGCCCTTCGCCGCCTGGGAATTGCCCACGCAGTCGATGGCGTGGTGCCTGTCCCGCGCCGGCCTCGCCCCGGAGGATCTCGACGCCGTCGCCTACTCCTACGACCCGGCGTTGTGCGCGCCGTACGGCTCGGTGGTCGACGACGGCTGGGAGGGCCTGCGCACCCTGTACGCCCAGCGCGCGCCGCTGTTCCTGCGGACCGCGCTGCCCGGCCTCGACCCGGCGGTGGTGCGTTTCGTGCCGCACCACATCGCCCATGCCGCGAGCGCCGCACTGGCCGCGCCGTACCCGACGTCGTCAGTGCTGGTGCTCGACGGCCGCGGCGAGCAGCACTCGCACCTGGCCGGGCGTAGCGTCGACGGCGACCTAGATGTCCTTGCTGCGCAGGCATTACCGCATTCCCTGGGCCTGCTGTACGAGGAGATCACCGAGCACCTTGGCTTCCGGCGCTCAAGCGACGAGTACAAGGTGATGGCGCTGGCAGCCTACGGAAAGCCGCGCTGGCTGGGCGAATTCCGCCAGTTCGTCCGCACCACCGGCGACGGCGGCTTCGTCGTTGAGGGAGTCGAGTGGGGCAGCTTCGTCAAGCGGGTCACCAAGGGCGGGGACACGGTGGAGGCCGACCACGCCGACCTGGCGGCCACGGTGCAGCGCCGGCTGGAGGAGGTGCTGCTTGAGCTGGTCGGCTGGCTGCACGGCCAGACCGGCGACACCGCGCTGACGATGGCCGGCGGCGTGGCGCTCAATTGCGTCGCCAACAGCAAGATTGCTGCGCAGGGGCCGTTTGAGCGGGTGTGGGTGCAGCCGGCGGCCGGTGACAGCGGCACGGCCCTGGGCGCGGCACTCTATGTCGCGCATGCTTTGGGCGACCGGACGGCGCCCATGTTCACCGCCGCGTTGGGCCGCGAGTGGAACGACGACGAGCTCGAGGCCTGGCTGACCACCGCGCGGGTGCCCTTCAGCCGGCCGGCGGACATCGCGCTGGAGGCGGCCGACTGCCTGGCCGCCGACGGCATCGTGGCGTGGTTTCAGGGGCGCAGCGAGTACGGCCCCCGCGCCCTGGGACACCGCTCTCTGCTGGCCCACCCGGGCCACGCCCACAACCTGGAGCGGTTGAACGACGTCAAGGGCCGCGAGCAGTTCCGGCCGGTCGCCCCGATGGTGCTGCTGGAGCGGGCCGCGGAGATCTTCGACGGCCCGTTCCCCTCGCCCTACATGCTCTTCACCCACGGTGTACGCCGCGACTGGCGCGACCGCGTGCCGGTCGTCTCCCACGTCGATGGCAGCGCCCGGGTGCAGACCGTCGACCGGCGCGAGGAGCCGCTGGTGGCTCGAACGCTCGAGGCGTTCGAGCGCCGGACCGGCATCCCGGTGGTGGTCAACACCTCCCTGAACACCGCCGGCCGGCCGATCGTGGACGACCCGCGTGACGCGCTGGAGTGCTTCGGGTCCGGGCCGGTGGACCTGCTGGCGATCGGGCCGTTCGCGGTACGCCGGCCGCCGGCCTGACCGTGAGCGTCGAAGTCGTCATCCCGACCGTGGGGCGGCCGTCCCTGGACCGGGCCCTGGCGCCGCTGGCCGGACGGCTGCCCATCATCGTCATCGACGACCGGTCGGTCCCTCTGCCGGCGCTCGCCGTGCCCGAGGGTGTGCGGGTGCTGACCTCCGGCGGCCGCGGGCCGGCGGCCGCGCGCAACACCGGTTGGCTGGCGTCGTCGGCCGACTGGATCGCCTTCCTCGATGACGACGTCGAGCCGCCGCCGGGCTGGGTGGACGCGCTGCTTGCCGACCTGGCCGCCTGCGAGGACGACGTGGCCGGCAGCCAGGGGCGGATCACCGTCCCGGTGCCGGCGGACCGCCGGCCCACCGACTGGGAGCGGTCCACGGCCGGGCTGCAGACAGCCGTCTGGGCGACCGCCGACCTGGCCTACCGGCGGGCTGCGTTGGTGGCGGTGGGTGGCTTCGACGAGCGTTTCCCGCGGGCCTACCGGGAGGACGCCGATTTGGGGCTGCGCCTGGTCCGGGCCGGCTGGCGCATCGGGCCCGGACGGCGTGAAGTCAGCCACCCGGTCCGTACGGCGCCCTGGCAGCAGAGCATCCGCTCGCAGCGCGGCAACGCCGACGATGTGCTCATGCGCGCGGTCCACGGACCTGGGTGGCGTGAAGCCGCGCAGGTGCCGGCTGGGCAGCGGCCGTGGCACATCGCGACGACCGGCTGCCTGCTGGGCGTCGTCGTGCTGCCCGGCCGCAGACGCCGGTTGGCGGCCTTCGGCTGGCTCGCCCTGACCACCCGCCTCGTGCTGCTGCGCATTTCCCCTGGGCCCCGCACCCCCCGAGAGGTCGCAACCATGACCGTCACCTCGGCGGTCCTGCCGGCCGCCGCGGTCTGGCACTGGGTGAGGGGCTGGCTGCGGCTGCCGGGCCTGTTGACCGAAGGCGGCCCGGTCGCGCAGCTCTGAGCCAGCTCCCACCGGATGGGTCGGTCATCGGCGAGAGCGGCGACCACCCAGGGCCGACCGGACCTTCGATATGCGACCCGCGGCTGGCTCCCGCGGCCGCATCGCAGAGCTTTGGGTGCCGGCGCCGCGGCCCATGCCGGCGATCAGCTCATCCAAGGCCGCCGTCGCGCTGATCTGCGGTTGCCAGTCGAGCACGTGGCGGGCCCGGTCGGTCGCCAGCAAGGGACAGCTCATGGCGAGATCGAGCCAGCCGGGCGCAGTTGGCTGCAGGCGGGCCTGAAACGTTGCAGCGGCGGCGATCCGGAATACCCGGGGGTCGACCGGCACCGGGCGGCCGCCCAGCGCCCCGGCGAGGACGGCGGTGTCGATGATCGGCTCGGCAGCGATGTTGAAGGCGCCGGCGGCCCGGCGCACGATGACCCGCGCGTAGGCATCGGCGGCGTCGTCGGCGTGCACCGCCTGCATCTGCAGCCCGCGGGGCAATGGCACGACTGGCAGCCGGAGCACCCGCAGCAGCGAGGTCGGCACCAAGGGGCCGAGGAAGTAGCGGGCGATCTGCGACCCGGCGCCGCCCTGGAAGATGAGCCCGGGCCGGAGCCGGCTGACCACCATGTCCCCGCGGGCCTCGGTCTCGTCGAGCATCGCCTCGACGGCCGCCTTCTGCCGGCTGTACGGCGCGGTGGGCACCCCGGTCACCGGCCACGATTCCGGCCGGCGGACCGCGCCGTCGCCAGCGGACTCGTCGGGGGCATACGCCCCGACCGAGGATGCATACACCAGATGCGCAACACCGGCATCCCGGGCGGCGGCGAACACCCGACCACTTCCGTCGACATTTGTGCGCCATTGCCGTGGTTGGTCGTGGCTGCCCTGAATTTCCCAAGCCAGGTGCACCACGACATCGGCACCGGTGAAGCAACCCCGCAGCACCGCCGCGCTCGACTCCACCGAAAGGTCACAGGGCACCCAGTCCACGCCCGCGTACGGTGCTTCGGTCGCGGCCGGTGGGCGCCGGGCCAGACCGGTCACTGCCGTCACGGCCGGCTCGTCGGCAAGCCGTCGCAGCAGTGATGTCCCCATATTGCCGGTTGCGCCGACGATCACGATTCGCATGCCGGCGCCCATTCCCCCGATCCGCCGTGGCACACGCCGGCGGGCGCCGCTCAGCTAGGGCTTCTGATGGTCAGTGCTGGAGCCCAGCAAGGCGAGCATGTCGGGCAGGTCGAAGAACGTGGCGATCGCGTACGCCGAACGCTCACCCAAAGCGGGATCTGCTCCGGACTGCAGCAGTGCCTGGACGCCGGCCGTGGACCGGCGGAATACCGCAGCCGCCAGGGCTGTCTGACCCCTGTCGTTCACCCGGGCCGTGTCGGCACCGTGGGCAAGCAAGGCCGACACCAGGTCGGGATGGTCGTGGTAGGCGGCGAGCAGCAGGAGGGTGTCGCCGGTGCCGTTGGTCAGATTGACCGGGAGGCCGGCCTTTACCAGGGGTAACAGTTGGGCGACGTCACCGTGGCGGGCCAGGTCGAACGCGCTCTGCAGAAGCGCCAGTTCTTCATCGTCCAGATCGAATACCACGGCGCCATGGTAGGGTGGCCGGTACAGCGCCCGCGTTTCGCGCACCCGTAGGCGGTCCGAGCCTTCCTTGCCAGGATTTCGACCTGGCCAGATCTTCGTCGGTGCGCCCAGGTCGCTCGACGTGCGACCGGCCGGGGACTTCGAGGGCGTCGTCACGTTCGGACTCGGGTTGCGCGAGCGGGCGGGATTCCGGGTCTTCAACCTGTCGAATCCGACCCGGATCGTGGTCGACGTCGGGCACGGGCCACCCGCTGTGCAACGGGCGGCCCGGCCGATCCGGTGAGCCGTAACCGCCTTGATGACAGGAAAGGCATCAGGAGTAAACGCAGCGGTAAACGACGTGAGAGGGACGGTGTGACCGCATGGGGGGAGCGATCCGACTACGCCGCCCGGTAGGCGTCACGTATTGCGGCCGAGATCCGTCCACGGTCCGCCACGTGGTAGCCGTTGGCTAAGGCCCACTCGCGGACGAGTGCGCTGTCGTCGGACTTGCTGGCCCGGGCCCGAGTGGTGGCCGATTTCTGGGGCGTCCGCTTTGTTGCATTGCGCCGGCCCCTGGTGGGCCTGGTTTCCTCGCGGGCAGCGGTGCCGGTAGCGGTAGATGAGGATGAGACCTGCACCTCGACGCCGAACATCGCTCCGACCGCGGGGAGGACCTTGTCGATGGACTCAGATGAGTCGATGGTCAGTTGCACGATCGCCTTTCGGTTGGATACGCCGCAAACGGGCGTGGGATGACTCTCAAGAGTACGCGCCGTTTGGGTGAGGACCAAAGTGACAATACCGTGCTGGTCTGGCCGACCGGCCACAATTCCCTTTGCCACCCGGCGGACGGATGATTCCAGCCGATGGTGGCGCCGGCACGGGCGGCCTGAACGCCGACGGGCCGGGCAATCTTGTAAGAATGCCCGCATGACCTACGAGCTGCGCCGCCTGGGTGTCGAGGATTTGCCGGCCGCCTGGGAGATGAGCCGGTTGGCTTTCGGCGGTGAGAATCAGCCGCCGGCGGCCTGGCTGACCGACCGTCCCGGCCGGCAGACCTGGGGAGCATTCGATGGCGCCGGCCGGCTGGTGGCAAAGGCGATGGACCGCGAGCAGGGCCATTGGTTCGGTGGCCGGCTGGTGCCGGCCAGTGGAATCGCCGGTGTCGCCGTCGTCCCGGAGCTGCGCGGTGCGGGCCTGGCGCGCCAGGTGCTGACCAGACTGCTGCATTCGGCGCGGGAACGCGGTGCGGCAATCAGCACGCTATTTCGGACGACACCGGTCCCTTACCGGCGGCTGGGCTGGGAGCAGGTCGGCAGCCTCAGCTGGACCGCGCTGCCGGCGGCGTCACTGGCCGCCTTGCGCAAGCCGGAGCAGATGACGCTGCGACCGGCCCGGGCGGCCGACGTGCCGGCCGTCCTCGAGGTCTACCGCAGCCTCGCCCGTTCCGGTAACGGCCTGATGGAACGCAGCGCCCCGCTGTTCGACACATCTGCCGAAGCGGTTATTGCCGGACATGACGGCTTTACGCTGGCAGTCGGCCCGGAGGGACACGTCGACGGCTATGCCAGCTGGGACCGGGGGCGGGGCTATGACTCCTCCGGGCGTTTGTCCGTACCTGATCTGATCGGCCTCACCGCGCCGGCGACCACCGCCCTGCTGGCGATGTCGGCGAGCTGGGCGAGCGTGACGCCGACCCTTCACCTGCGGCTCCCCGAAGCCGACCCGGTGCGGCTCCAAGCAGCCATGACCGGCGCCCGCATCGAATCCGACAATCCGTGGATGATCCGGCTGCTCGACGCGCCCGCCGCTGTTGCCGCACGCGGCTGGCCGTCCCACCTCGACGGGAGCGTCGACATTGTGGTTCTGGACGACGAATGTCCGTGGAATGCCGGGCCGCACCGGCTGACCGTCAGCTGCGGTAGCGGCCGCCTCGAGCCCGGCGGCCGCGGTAACGTGCGCTTCACGAGCAGGGGAATCGCGGCCTGGTATTCCGGGGCCGGCGGCTCGGCCGTGCTCCGGCGAGCCGGTCTGCTCGACGGAGATGACTCCCGGGACGGCTTCCTCGAGTCCCTGACGGGCGGCCCGGCACCCGCGCTGTTGGATTACTTCTGAGCCGTCAACCCCGGATCAGTAGATAGCTGAGATAGGCGACCACCAGGAAGCAGCCGACAAAGAGGATCGAGAAGATCACGCGGGCGGTGCGCAGCACGGCCTGCGCTCGCGGCGACGGATCCTCACCGGGCACTGTCACGGCTCCACAATAGGGAGCCGGAATTTCACTCCGGTGAGTACTCCGCCACCAGCATGGCAAGGTCGTCGCCGAGATCGTCGCCGACGGCGGTGCGCAGCGCGGCCAGCACTCTTGCCAGCACGCTGTGCAGATCCCCGCTGCTCAGCGGCCCGAGCAAGCTCGGCAGTTCGACGAAACTGCGGTCGGGTCGCCGAGCCTCCAGGATGCCGTCGGTGTAAAGAAGCAGCCGATCACCGACCGCGAGTGTCACCGTCACCTGCGCCGGCGCCGCGCCCAGCCCCAGTGGTGTGCTGTCGGCCTGTCCCACCGCGGTGAGGCGGTCAGCCGAGGCCAGCAGTGCAGGCGGGTGCCCGCAGCTCACCACATGGCAGGTGCCGTCTTCGCGTATCTCGGCCAGCAAAGCCGTCACAAAATCCTCGTCTCCGAGGTATGGCCGAATGCGGCTGTCCATGCGCCGGGCGACCTCGGGCAATGTCTGGCAGTCGACCGCAGCGGACCGGAAGTGGCCCAGTGCGACGGTGGCCATCCGTACCGCGTCGAGTCCCTTGCCGCGCACGTCACCGATGATGATGCGGACCGCCCCGGGGAGCTCGATGACCTCGTACAGATCGCCGCCGATCAGGGCCGCCGCGGCCGCACTGATGTACTTAGCCGTTAGTGCAACCGATCCGAGCCGCGCCGGGATTGGGGCCAGGATGGCGTGCTGCGCAGCCTCGGCGATGCGGGTGACGGCCGCAAGCTGCCCGGTTTGACGCTCGTAGGCTCGCGCATTTTCGATGGCCACCGCGACCCGACCGGCCATATCCTCCGCGAGCGACAGGTCACTGCGGTCGTAGTGCCGACCGGACTCCGCGTAGATCATGGTGATGGTCCCGTACGTTCCACAACGCCCGGTCAACGGCACGATGAGGATGCTGGACAGGCCGAGCTCGCGGGTCAGCCGTAAATGCTCCTCGTCGATCGCGCCGGCGACGAGCATCTCGTCGGTGACGTCCGGGTAGAGCTCGCTGATTCCGCTCCGCAGCACCTGGGGGACTCCGGTCGACGCCTGCGGATCGACCGGATATCGCTCCTGCAACCGCTGTGCCCACGCCACTTTGGCGGGGTCGGTATGGGCGACGGCGATGGTGCTGTAGGCGCCGTCCTCGACGGTCTGGATCGCACACCAGTCCGCGAGCCGCGGCACGATGAGCCGGGCGACGTTACGCAGGGTCGACTGGTAGTCGAGGCTCACGGCCAGCTCGGCCGAGGCTTCGGCAAGGAAGGCCAACTTGTCGGTCGCGACCCGGGCCCGCTCGAGCGCGTCCGCGCGTTGCAGCGCCTGAGCGCATGTCTCGGCCAGCGTCGTGAGGAAACCCAGCTCGTCGCCGTCGTCGAGGGCATGCGGCGAGGGAAAGCTCAACGAGACGACGCCGAGCGGTCGCTTGCCGGCGAGCAACGGAAGGCAGACGAACGCGTTGTCGCTGTCGGCCTGGGCGGCGAGCCCGGGAAACCTGCACCTGCGCTCGGCCGCGTCATGGACGACCACCGGACGGCCGGTGCGCACGGCCTCGCTGCCAGGTAGCGCTGCCGAGATCGGATAGGTGCGCCAGCGCTGATGGACGTGCTCCTCGACGCCGCGCAGGCGCACGACTTCCAGTGTCGAGTCGTCGACAGCCAGCGACAGGCTGGCCCCCGGCGCGCCGAGCGCATCGGCCAAATGGGTGACGATGATGTCGGCGATGTGCTCGACGTCCCGGGCGGCGGTCAGCTCGGTAGTGACCCGCTGAAGCCGGGCCAGCCGGGCGGCCTGAGCCTCTGCTGACCGGCGAGCCTCGCGCTCGGCGGCGTAGAGCCGGCTGCGCTCCATGACCTGCGCGGTTTGGGCGGCCAGCGCCAAGACAAATGCGCGCTCGTCGGTGTCAAAGAGCCGATAGGTGTCGAAACTGAAGCGCAGCGCGCCGATCGTCTGTCCCGAGAAGATCAGTGGGACCGCGCACATCGACAGGGCGCTCGGCTCGAGCGCGTTCAGCTCGGGAAAGCGTTCGTCACGGTCGGGACGCGACTCGAGCCACACTGGACGGCCGGTCCGCAGTGCCACCGCGGCCGGCAGGTCCGCATCCAGCCGTTCTGCTTGGATGTGGTCCACGAGCTCGTCGTCGGCGCCGACGACGGCCGGCACGATCAGGCGGTCCTGGCCGCCCATCAGCACGATGCCACTGGAGGCGCCCAGCGCAGTCGCGCCCTGCGTGACGACGACGGCATCGACCTCCTCCACACTGACCGCACTGGCCAGAGCCGCCGTCACGGCCTGCAATCGGGCAGCCCGGTCGACCGCCCGGCGCGAGGAGGCCACGACGTCCAGCTCGTCGAGCAGCCACCGCTCGAAAGACACCGTCATCGTCGTCGGGTGGGCGCTTCCGGCGCGCAGCTGTGCGATGAGGCTCCGCACATACCACTGCCGGAAGGCACGGTGCTGAGGTGGTGTCTCCAAGGTCAGGATCCGGGCAGCTCGCGCATAGGCGTCCACCTCGTCCAGAGCCGCGAGGTACGCCTCACCGTCCTCCGCCGACGAGGGCGTCAAGGTCAACGTCAGGTCGGTGCGCCGATCGCCGCGCCGGGACGCCTCCTGCGCCTGGCGCTTGATTGCGCGCCGTGGATCGACAAAACGTTGACTCACGCGGTCGATGACCTCTGCCAGGCGGGGAGGGACCGCAGCGGCTGTCTGCGACTGCGCGCCGCCAGCGGCTAAAGCGAACTCCCGGATGACATTGTCGACGTGGGCCTTGGCCGCGATCAGCAGGTTCGTCGGCACGTCGCCGAGGTGCACGTTGAGCGCAGCCTCATCGGCAGCCGGGTCGACTACCCATGCCTGCAGTACCGGATCGACATCAACGTCCCAGCCGGACGAAGCGCTGATCTTCTCGCCGACACCGAGCTCGCACCAGACGACCTTGCCCTCGGGGGAGCCCTCGACTCCCCAGCATCTGGCCAGCGTCTTGACCAGCGCGATCCCGCGTCCGGTCATCGAGTCCTTGCTCGGGATGCCACGCATCGGCACGATGCGCGTGGCATCGGCGACTTGTATGCGGACCCCGTCGGGATAACAGCGGACAACGACCACGATGGGCGGGGCGCCGTGCAGGCGCGCATTGGTCACGAGCTCGCTGACGACCAGTTGGGCGTCGTAGCTGAGGTCGACCAGCTCCGCCCGGCCGGTTGAGCTGATCACCTGGTCGGTGTGCCGGCGCGCTCGCCGGGCCGCGTCCGGCTCGTCACCCAATCGGAGCTCGGCTGCAGGTGGCCTGCACTGCTTCGGCGGTATGGCTGGCGCACCACCTGTCCGAACCCGGTTGTCGTTAATGGGTACGCGCGCCATCGGCACGCTGGGGCTGGGCGGCGCGCTTTCGACGGCGGGCCTGTGGTGGGGCACGTCGTGTTATCGGCAGGCGCCCGGCCCGGCTTGAGAAGCCGGGGAGATCCCCTACACAGTGGCTACCGGTCGTCTAACCCGACGTAGGGGCGCTCGGCCGGGCCGACGTACACCTGGCGCGGGCGACCGATCTTGCCGGCCGGGTCGGCCATCATCTCCTGCCATTGGGCGATCCAGCCCGGGAGCCGGCCGAGGGCGAAGAGCACGGTGAACATCCGGGTCGGGAAGCCCATCGCCTTGTAGATGAGGCCGGTGTAGAAGTCGACGTTGGGATAGAGCTTGCGCTCGATGAAGTAGTCGTCGGCCAGCGCCGTCTCCTCGAGCTTCAGCGCGATGTCGAGCAGCGGATCAGCGGTTGCCAGGCGAGCAAGGATCTCATCGGCGGACTTCTTGACGATCGCCGCCCGCGGATCGTAGTTGCGGTAGACCCGGTGACCGAAGCCCATCAGCTTGACGCCGGCCTCTTTGGCTTTGACCTTCTTGACGAACGCACCGACGTCGCCGCCGCCGGCGTGGATCTCCTCCAGCATGCTCAGCACCGCCTGATTGGCGCCGCCGTGCAGCGGCCCGAAAAGGGCGTTGACGCCGGCGGACACCGAGGCGAAGAGGTTGGCCTGGCTCGATCCCACCAGCCGCACGGTTGACGTCGAGCAGTTCTGCTCGTGATCGGCGTGCAGGATCAGCAGCATGTCCAGTGCGCGCACCATGACCGGGTCGAGGTCGTATTCCTGAGTCGGGACGCCGAAGGTGAGCCGCAGGAAGTTCTCGACATATCCCAGTGCGTTCTTCGGATAGAGCAGCGGCTGGCCGATCGAGGTCTTGTAGGCGTAGGCCGCGATGGTCGGCACCTTGGCCATCAGGCGGGTGGTCGAGATCTCGACCTGTTCGGGGTCGAACGGATCGAGGCTGTCCTGGTAGAAGGTGGACAGCGCACTGACCGCGGACGACAGCACCGCCATCGGGTGGGCATCACTGGGGAATCCGTCGAAGAAGTTGCGCAGATCCTCGTGTAGCAGCGTATGGCGGCGGATCTCGCCGGCGAACTCGGTGAGCGTCTCTTCACTCGGGAGGTCGCCGTGGATCAACAGATAGGCCACCTCGAGGAACGTCGACTTCTCGGCGAGCTGGTCGATCGGATAGCCGCGGTAGCGCAGAATCCCCGCCTCGCCGTCGATGAAGGTGATCGACGACGCGCAGGAGGCCGTATTGACGAAGCCGGGATCCAGCGTGACGTGCTCGGTTTCCGTCAGCAGCTTGCCGATGCCGACGCCCGAGGGGCCGTCGGTCGCCGTCGTCACCGGCAGCCCCAGTCGGCCGCCCGGATGCTCCAGCGCGAACTCCGTCATCGCCTTGTTCTCCGTCCGTCGTCTGTAGGCAGTCTGGCCCAACGCCACCCCCGGCACCAGGGGAGGCAGCTACAGCAGCTCCCGCAGGTATTGCGGCAGCATTCGGTGCCAGGTAGGCCATTCGTGGTCCCACTGCGGACCCCAGTTGTCCACCCGGTTGGGCACGCTCTTCGCACCCAGGGCCGACGCCATGAGCCAGGAGTCGCCGACGTCCTCCCACGCCCCCTCGCCGGAGGCCAGCACGGCGTATCGGGTCCGGAGCAGGTCGAGCTGCGGTCCCTCGAGGGAGGGCAGAAACTGCAGCGGTGCGGCGTAATAGAGGTCGTCGCTCCACGGCTGGTCATAGAAGCGCTCGATCCGGTAGCTGCCGCTCATGCCGATCGCCGTGCAGAAGACGTCGGGATATCGGCACAACGCTGCCACCGCGTTGAAAGCGCCGATCGACGGACCGGTCGCGATGATCTCCATCGCCTGGCCGCCGAGATCGGTGTGGATAGCCGGCACGACCTCGCGGCGGACACAGTCGTGGAACTGGTTGAGCAGCCAGGTGCGATGCTGCGGCGAGCCGGACTTCACCATCATCGCCTGCCCGGCGACGCTGTCGAGCGAATACACCTTCACCTGCCCGCCGGCGATGAGTTCCGCGCAGGCGTCGATCAGGCCGTTACGCTCGATTTCCTCGGAGTCGCCGCCGGCGCTGGGGAAGACCAGCACCGGCCGGCCGTACGATCCCCAGCGGACCAGCGTGATCTCTTCGTGCACCCGGTCGGAGTACCACCGGGTGGACATCTTTGCCACAGCGCTCACGGGCGGTCACTCATAGAAGAACTTCTGCGGGCCCGGAAATATCCATGACAATCCCTCCCGGAGCCGGTCGCGCCAGTTTTCCCAGCTGTGCCCGTCGCGGGCTTCGACATACCGTACGACCATGCCCGCAGCCTCGAACGTGGGGACCATCGACCGGTTGCGGACGATGAGCGGCTCGTACACCCCACAGCTGACGAACACCCGGTCGGCGACCTTGCGTGGAGCCGCCCGGTAGCGGTTCACGAAGCGCACCACCGGCTCGAAGACCGGCCCGCCACCGTGGTCGTTGCCGATGTCGGTGAAGACGAACGAGCCCGACTGCAACAGCAGCGAGCCCCAGTGGCGGGGGTACCGATAGGCCGTCGACAGCGCGGCGACCGCCCCGAAGCTCGAACCCATCAGGCAACGGGACGAGCACTCCTGGATGAGGGGCAATTCTGCTTCCAGCTGCGGCAGCAGCTCGGCGCTGAGGAAGCGGGCGTGCGCGGGGGAGTTGGCGTATTCGGTCAGCCGGTCTCCGGGATCGACGAAGGCGACGACCGCCTCGGCGACATCGAGTCGGTGGATCAGGTTGTCGAGCACCGTCTTTGCCGCGGCGTACCGGAGATAGTCGCTGCCGTCGTGGACGACCAGCAGCGGATAGCGGGCGGTCCGCCGGAAGCGGGCCGGCAGGTAGACCGTCACCCGCGCCTCTCGGCGCAGCGCCCGGCTGGTCACCACCAGGTCGACCAGCGAGCCCGGTCGCGACTCCGGGTCCGGCCGGGTCCACTCCGGCACCTCGTAGCCGCGGGCGTAACAGACCGATACGGCACCCATCGGGCTGTGGGCGACGCGGTGGTTGAGCGGGTCGTTGATGCGCTGGTGATGGTCTCCGCGGGCCAGCTCCAGCTGATATTCGAAGCGCGAGCCCTCGGGTAGCTCGACGACGACGAACCATAGGTCGGTGCCGCGCAGCCGCCGCAACGGGAGGCGTTCGGGCAACCCGACGGTGCGGTGCACGAGCAGTACTTCGTCGGCCTCCCCGCGGTAGAGGAACGTACAACGGGCGCCTTCGACGATCGGGACCTCGTGCCGGGCCAGGAACCTCTCGACGGTGGCGCCATCGAGCGGCCGGCGCTCGCGGAGGCGGTTGACGGCGAGCTTTCGGCTGACCGCCGGGTCGCTGACCGCCGGGTCGCCGACCGCTGTCAAGCCGCGGCCCAGGCGCTGACCCGGCCGTCAGCACCGAGCACCCGGGTCCCCGGCGGGCAGCTGCCGGCGCTGTCGGTGTCCACCCGGGTGCCGTTCTCCAGCAGGATGCACCGGGCCGGGGCGAAACGCCGGGCGAACACTGCCATCCTCACCGAGTCGTCCAGGAGAAGCCGGCCCCGGGCGTGGGGCAGGGGGATGACGTCGCGGACGACGCTCAGGCCGTCGCCGTAGACCTCGGGCTGCCCGAAGCCCTGCGGCGTCCGGTCATGGAACAACACGACCCGGTCGGCCAGCGCCATCGCGCCGGCCGACCAGGCAATCACCGGTGAACGCAGCGCGGCCGCCACGTTGAACACGTGCAGCACGGTAGCCAGCACATCGACCCGACCGCCGGCCACGACGAGCGCCGCCGCCTCGCCGAGCACCCGCGCAACGCCGGTTCGGTGCGCGGCGATCACCGGGCGATGATGGGGCGCCCAGGTGTCGTAGAACTCTGCGTTGATGTCGCCGAGGCGGACGAGATGGGCGATGTCGAGGTCTCGTACGGCCGTGATCGCCTCGGATAGGGCGTCGGACCGCAGCTGCTCATTGCCGGCGCGCCGCCCGACGGCGTAAGCGGCCTCGAGTCCATGGTTGAGCCGCAGTAAATACAACTCCTGCACCTCATCGAGGAGTTGCCGGCGCCGGCGATCGGCCGTCGCGAACAGCGGGTCGCGCTCCTGCACGTCGAGCCAGCGGCCGTACAGGCCCAGGTTGATGCCGGGGGAGACGAACTGTTGGTCGAGCTCGCGGTCGTCGGGCTCGCGCTCCTGCCAGCCGGCGGTTATCGTGGCTATGGGTCCGCCCAGCTCCAATGACCGAAGGACGGACTTCAATGACGGGCTGCGTTGCGGTCCGAGGAGCGTGACCCTCACCCGGAATGCACGTGCAGGGTACGGCCGACCGTGTCGAGCATGTGCCGCAGAGTGTCGTAGTCGGGGTGCCGCATCCGGACGTAGGCGTTGGCCATATAGCCGGCCTCCACCGGCTGGGTGGGCGTGCCTGGTGGTGGCAGCCGGGTGTCGATCACCCATTCCCCGAACTCCCGGTCCACCTGCTCGGCTCCGCTGTAGCCGGAGATGCGGCCGTCGGCCTCCGGGCGCAACGCGATCATCCCGCTGGCATAGCGCCGCGACGGTGACCCGCCGATCCGGCCGTGCACGATGGCCGTGGCCCATTCGCGATAGATGTCCATGTCGTTGCCGGCCGAATAGAGGTCCCACGCCCCGACCCCCGGCGGCCGGCAGCCGATCTCGGAGAACTTCAGTCCCTTGGGGCCGAAGAACCATTCCATATGGGTTGCCGAGGTCTCCACACCGAGGGCCGCGTTGACCCGGCGCCCCATCTCGCGCAGCGCCGCATACTCCGGCGCGGTGTCGACCCGGTTCGTCGACACGAACTGCGGCGACACCCAACGCGTCCGCATCGCATCAAGGACATTCGGGTAGTAGTGCGACACGAAGTCCAGGGCGATGTCGCCGTTGATGCTCAACGTGTCGTAGAAGCCTTCATGGCCCTCGATGAACTCCTCCACCGCGATGGAGCCGACGCCCTGGCCGCCGAAGACACCCATGGCCCGCTCGAGGCCGCCGGCGTCGTCGACGCGCATGGTGTCGGCCGCACCGGCTCCGCTGCGCGGCTTGAGGATGAGCGGAAAGCCGACCTGGTCGGCAAAGGCGAGCACCTCGGCCGCGCTGCCGGCGGCGGTCGATGCCGCGGTCGGCACGCCGGCCTCGCGCAGCACCTGCTTCATCGAGGGCTTGTCCCGGCACAGCCATGCCGTACGCACCGAAGTGCCCGGGATGGTGCACGCCTCGCGCACCTGCGCGGTCGCCATGATGTGAGCCTCGATCGTCGCCTCGATCCGGTCGACCCACATCTTGTTCTGGGTCCAGCGGACCGCCCTGCTCATCGCCTCGACGTCGGTGACCGACGACACCTGTTCATAGTGGTGGATCCAGCTCTTGAGCTGCCCGTCGAGCGCGTCGGGAAGGGACTCGCCGATCGCCACGACCGTGGCGCCAACCTCGGCGAGGGCGCGGACGAAATGGCGCTGGTTACTCGGGAAAAACGGCTCCACGAAGACCACGTTCATGCCGCGGATGCTAGCGGGACGCGTCCCGTGCACATCGAGCCGGCCGCGTGCCGTGTGCACATCTTGCGGGCCGTGATCCAGGCTTCGTTGGGCCGGCTGTAGGCTCTGCAATGAGGCCTGGATCACCCGCACCGGCCGCACGGTACGGTCCGCGACCATGGTGGTCGCTGTCTTCGTCGCGCCGTACCTCCTGGAGACTACCCAGCGTTTCGTCGAGGCGGCCGCGCGCCTGCCCGGTGTCGACCTGGCCCTCGTCACCAGTGAGCCAAAGGAAGAACTGCCGCCCGAGCTGCGCCAGAACCTGGCCGGCCACTGGCGGATCGAAGACGCGCTGGACCCGGCCCAGATTGCCGGCGCGGTGCACGGCGTGGCCGGGCAGCTCGGCCCTGTACGCCGGATTCTCGCCATCCTCGAACACCTGCAGGTGCCGGTCGCGCAGGTCCGCGAGCACCTCGGCATCGAGGGCATGGACGTCGCGACGGCGCACAACTTCCGTGACAAGGCGCAGATGAAGGCGGTCCTGCGGGCCGCCGGGGTGCCGTGTGCCCGCCATCAGTTGGCCGATTCCGCGCAGGCAGCGTTGAACTTCGCGGCCGAGGTGGGCTATCCGCTGGTGGTAAAACCGCCGGCCGGCGCAGGAGCCAAGAGCACCTTCCGGCTGGACGGTCCCGACGACCTGCACACGTGGCTGCGGTCGGCCCCTCCGTCGCCCGACCACATCGCGCTGCTGGAGGAGTTCCTGACCGGGGAGGAGGGGTCCTACGACAGTGTGATGGTGGACGGGCAGGTCGTGTGGCATTCAATCTCGGCCTATCACCCCACGCCGCTGGAGGTGCTGCGCAATCCGTGGATCCAGTGGGTCGTGCAGATGCCGCGCGTCATCGACGGCCCGGAGTACGCCGGCATCCGCGCGCTCGGCCCGGCGGCCCTGCGCAGCCTGGGCCTGCATACCGGGCTGACGCACATGGAGTGGTTCCGCCGCCCCGACGGCTCGGTCGCCTTCTCCGAGGTCGCCGTTCGTCCGCCGGGCGCCCAGATCTCCTCGATGCTGTGCTACGCCCACGACTTCGACATTTATCGCTCCTGGGCGCAGTTGATGATATTCGACAGCTTCGACCCACCGGGCCGGCACTGGTCCGTCGGCACCGTCTACCTGCGTGGCCAGGGCACCGGGGTGGTCCGGGCCATACACGGCGTCGACCGGCTCAATGACGAGGTGGGGTCGATCGTCGTCGAGTCGCGGCTGCCGCGGCCCGGCCAGCCGTCGTCGGGCAGCTATGAAGGCGATGGCTGGGTCATCGTCAAGCATCCCGACACCGCCGTCGTCAGTGATGCGCTGCAACGGATCCTCACCGGCGTACGAGTCGAGTTGGGATGACCATGAACGTGTTGATGATTTCCCCCGGTTATCCCGCGGAGATGGCGCTGTTCACCCGCGGCTTGGCCCAGGCCGGCGCAACGGTCATCGGGGTCGGCGACCAGCCCACGCATGCGGTACCGGCCATCGCAGCGGAGGCGATGGCGCACTACGTGCCGGTCGCGTCGCTGGCCGACGACGCCGGCGTCGCGCACACCGTCGGCGAGGTCGCTCACCAGGTGCGCATCGACCGGGTGGAGTGCCTGTGGGAGCCGTACATGGTCCTGGCGGCGCGGCTGCGCGAACGGCTCGGCCTGCCCGGGCTCACTGTGGCGCAGACGATTCCGTTCCGCGACAAGGAATTGATGAAGCAAATGCTCGACGCCGCCGGGCTGCGTACCCCCCGGCACGAGAGCACGGAAACTGTCGCCGGCGTATGGGCCGCGGCCGAGCGGATCGGCTACCCGCTCATCGTCAAGCCGATCGCCGGAGCCGGCTCGGCCGACACCTACCGGGTCGACTCGATCGCGGAACTCGACGACATCCTGCCGATGCTCCGGCATGTGCCTCGGGTCAGCGTCGAGGAATTCATCGAGGCCGAGGAGTTCACCTACGACACCATCTGCGCGGACGGCAAGGTGCTGTTCGAAAACTTCTGCTGGTATCGCCCGCGGCCGCTACAGGCACGCTCGCACGAGTGGATCAGCCCGATCACCGTCGCCTTGCGCGACATTGAAGTGCCCGACCTTCAGGGCGGCCGGGCACTGGGCGCCGCTGTGCTGCAGGTGCTGGGTTTTCGCGACGGATTCACCCATATGGAGTGGTATCGCAAGGCCGACGGCGAGGTGGTCTTCGGTGAGATCGGCGCCCGGCCTCCGGGCGGCCGCACCGTCGACGTGATGAACTACGCCACCGATGCCGACCTGTTCACCGGTTGGGCCGATGCTGTGACGAACGGCCGGATCTCCCGGCAGGTCGAGCGGCGCTTCAACGCCGCCAGCGTGTTCAAGCGGGCCAATGGTGCGGGCCGCATCACCTCCTATGAGGGTCTCGACCGGCTGCTGTCGCAGTACGGCGAGTACGTGGCCGCGGTCGATCTGCTGCCGGTTGGCGCGTCCCGGCGGAACTGGCGGGCCACCCTCATCTCCGACGGCATGGTGATCGTCCGGCATCCCGAGCTGGCGGCGACCCTGGAGATCGCCGATGCCTTTACCACGGACTTGCAGCTGTACGCAGCTTGACGTGGCCTTCCCATCTGGTGCTCCGGGGTGAGGTGACCGAGACCGTCCTTCCTCACCCACGGACCGAAAACGAAGAACCCACCGCTTCTGCGGAAGATACTGCTAGGTTCGCGCCGTGCCTGAGTATCGGATCAGTGACGCTGCGCGGCTGCTATCGGTCAGTGATGACACGCTCCGACGGTGGGCCGATGCCGGCCGGGTCGCGACGGACACCGCTACCGACGGGTCGGGGCGCAGGGTCATCGAGGGCGCCGAGCTCGCCCGCTTGGCGATCGAGCATGCTCGCCAGGCCGATCCGCTCCCGCCGCAGCCCATCGTGGCGGAGTCGGCCCGCAATCGGCTGACCGGCCTGGTCACCCGGGTGGTCCGCGATGGCGTGATGGCCCAGGTGGAGATGCAGGCCGGCCCTTTTCGGGTCGTGTCGCTGATGAGTCGCGAGGCGGCCGACGAGCTTCGGCTCGAGCCGGGCGTGCTGGCGGTGGCCTCGGTCAAGTCCACCAATGTCGTCATCGAGCTCGCCGCCCATCCCTGAGTCGCCGACCGCTGGGAGATACATGTCCGCGTCCCGCCGCCTCCTGCCGGCTACCGCCCTCGTACCGCTGTTGATCACCGGCTGCAGCAGTCCCGCCGGCGAAGTAGCGCCATCCGGCGCATCGTCGTCCGCCCGCGCACTGTCCGGATCGATCACGGTCTTTGCGGCCGCATCACTGACCGACTCATTCACCACCCTGGGCAGGCGGTTCGAGGCAGCTCATCGCGGGACCACAGTCAAGTTCAGCTTCGCCGCGAGCTCGGCACTGGCCCAGCAGATCACCAGCGGCGCGCCGGCCGACGTCTTCGCCTCGGCGAGCACCAAGAACATGAAACAGGTGGTGTCAGCCGGCGAGGCAAGGGCGCCGAAGGAATTCGCCGGCAACGTCGCCGAGGTCGCGGTGGCCCCCGGCAGCGCCGGCAGGGTGCGGAGCCTGGCCGATCTGGCCGAGCCCGGCGTCAAGGTGGCCCTGTGCCAGCCGGAGGTGCCCTGCGGCGCGCTCGCGCGGAGCGTCCTGGCAAACGCCGGGGTCACGGTCACCCCGGTCACCCGGGGCTTGGACGTCAAGGCGGTGCTGGCCACTGTCAGCAGCGGTGAGGTCGACGCCGGCATCGTCTACGTCACCGACGTCCGGGCCGCCGGCAGCAGGGTGACCGGCGTGGTCATCCCGGCCGCGGTCAACGCCAGCACCGCCTACCCGATCGCAACCATGACGGACAGCAGGAACGCGGCCCTCGCCGAGGCGTTCGAGGCCTACGTCCTCTCACCGGACGGGCAACGCGTGTTGAACCAGGCGGGGTACGCCCGACCGTGACCGACCTCGACGCCGGCCGGCCTGGAGGCCCAGCGGGGATCGAACGGCTCTCGAGGCCAGCATGGACCGGCCGGCGACGCGGGGCCCTCCCGCTGCTGCTGGGTCTGCCCGCGCTGATCGGCCTGCTGCTGCTGTTGCTGCCGCTGGGCGGTCTGCTGGTCCGCGCACCCTGGCGGGGGCTGCCCCGCTTGCTGGCCGAGCCGACCGTCGTACAGGCGTTGCGGCTTTCGCTGTTGTCCGCCGCGCTGGCCACGGGCCTTTCGCTGCTGCTCGGTGTCCCGGTCGCCTGGGTGCTGGCCCGGCTGGCCTTTCCCGGTCGCCGGCTGCTGCGGGCGCTGGTGACGTTGCCGCTGGTGCTCCCGCCGGTGGTCGGTGGTCTGGCGCTGCTGTTGGTCTTCGGGCGCCGCGGCGTGCTCGGGCCGCTGCTGCATGCCGCCTTCGGGCTGAGTCTCCCCTTCACGACGGCAGCCGTCGTGCTGGCCGAGGCTTTCGTCGCGATGCCGTTCCTGATCGTCACCGTCGAAGGCGCACTGGGCACGGCCGACCTCCGCTTTGAAGAGGCCGCCGCGACACTCGGCGCTACTCCGTGGACAACGTTCCGGCGGGTGACGCTGCCGCAGGTGGCGCCGTCCGTGGCGGCCGGGGCCGTGCTGTGCTTCGCCCGGGCTTTGGGTGAGTTCGGAGCGACGATCACCTTCGCCGGCAACCTGCCCGGCACCACGCAGACGATGCCGACGGCCGTCTACATCGCCCTGGAACGCGACCCCGAGGCCGCCATCGCTCTTGCCCTGGTGCTGCTCGCGGTGTCGGTGGCCATCCTGATCGGCCTCCGCGAGCGCTGGCTGTCGCCGGCCACCAGCAGTTGAGCGGGCCACGATGAGCCTGACGGCCTCGGCCCAAGTCCGGCAGGGGCAGTTCCAGCTCGACGTCGAGGTCCACGCCGAAGTCGGTGAGACGCTGGCCGTGGTAGGCCCGAACGGGGCGGGCAAGACCACGCTGCTGCGGGCCCTGGCCGGGCTGCTCACGCTGACCGAAGGACGCGTCGAGGTCGCCGGGCGCACATTGGACGACGCCGGCACCGGCTTACACGTCCCGCCCTACGATCGGCAGATCGGGGTGCTGTTCCAGGATTACCGCCTCTTCCCCCGGCTGTCCGCCCGTGACAACGTCGCCTTCGGTCTGCGCGCGCACGGCGTCAGCCGTCGCCGGGCCCGCGAACAGGCCGACGGCTGGCTGGCCGGTCTCGGCCTGGCCGGGTACGCCGGCCGGCGGCCGGCCCAGCTCTCCGGCGGCCAGGCGCAACGCGTCGCCCTGGCCCGGACCCTGGCGGCGGAGCCGCGGCTGCTGCTGCTCGACGAGCCGCTGGCCGCGCTGGACGCCGGCACCCGCGCGGTCGTCCGCACCGAGCTACGGCGACATCTCCGCGCCTTCCCGGGCCCCTGCCTGCTGGTCACCCACGATCCGCTGGAAGCGATGATCCTGGCCGACCGGCTGCTGGTACTGGAGAACGGACGGGTGGTCCAGCAAGGCACTCCCGGCGAGGTCGCCCGCCGGCCGCGCAGCCGCTACGTCGGGCAGCTGGTCGGACTCAACGTCTATCAGGGCACCGCGACGCACGGCATCCTGACGGTTGTCGGCGGCGGCCAGGTCACCTTCGCCGGCAACCTCACCGGTCCGGCCGTCGCAGCAGTCCGGCCGAGTGCGGTCACCCTGCACCCTGCTCCGCCGGCCGCCTCGAGCTCGCGCAACACCTGGCGCGGCACGCTCGAGGCCCTCGAACCATTCGGTGACCGGGTGCGCGCGACGATCCGGGCCGAGCTTCTCCTGCTCGCCGACATCACCGTGCCGGCTGTCGCCGATCTGCACCTCGCTGCCGGCGACCAAGTGTGGGCGACCGTCAAAGCCACCGACATCGACGTCTATCCCGCCGACCCGCCACCCTCGCCTTGATGCAGCCGGCGGCGGACGGGCCGACAATGATCGTCAGGACATACCTCGGAGGACCCATGGACAGCGGCAACAGTACGGACCGGAACTCAGGCCGGACGGCGGAGCTGCGAGCGGAGGTGACCCGCCTGCTGCCGTCGGTGCGGGCCGACCTGGAGCGCCTCGTCCGAATCCCGTCGGTGTCGGCCGACCCCGCCTCGGCGCCGCAGATAAGAGTCAGTGCCGACGAGGTGGCCGGCATGCTGCGGCGGGCGGGACTGACCGACGTCGACGTGCTCACCGTCGACGGTGGGCAGCCGGCCGTGTTGGGTCGCCGGCCCGGGCCGCCCGGTGCCCCGACCGTCCTGCTGTACGCCCATCACGACGTACAGCCGGTGGGCGACCGCGCGGCGTGGGAGTCCGATCCCTTCGAGCCGGTCGAGCGGTCCGGGCGGCTCTTCGCCCGCGGCGCCGCCGACGACAAGGCCGGCATCGCCCTGCATCTGGCCGCCATCCTGGCCCACGGCGACCGGCTGCCGGTCGAGGTGTGCGTGCTGATCGAGGGCGAGGAGGAGATCGGCTCGCCCACCCTGGCGCAGTTCCTGGCGACCTACCGCGACCGGCTCTGCGCCGACGTGATCGTGCTGGCCGACTCGACCAACTGGACGGTCGACCTGCCCGCGCTGACCACGTCGCTCCGCGGCGGGGCCACGGTCACCGTCGAGGTGCGGACCCTGCACCACGCAGTGCACAGCGGGATGTACGGCGGGCCGGTGCCGGACGCCGTGACGGCCCTGTGCCGGCTGCTGGCCACCCTGCACGACGCCGACGGCAACGTCGCGGTGGCCGGCCTGGCCGGCGCCGAAACCGACGGGCCGGACCTGACCGAGGAGCAGTTGCGCGCCGACGCCGGCCTGCTCGACGGCGTCGACTTGATCGGCACCGGCGGCCTGACCGCACGGTTGTGGACCCGGCCGGCGGTCACCGTCGTGGGCATCGACGCTCCGTCGGTGGCCGAGGCGTCCAACACGCTGGTCCCCGTCGCACGGGCCAAAGTGAGCATGCGGGTGGCGCCCGGCGACGACGCGGCGGCCGCCCTCGACGCGCTTACCGCGCACCTGCAGTCGCACGCCCCCTGGGGCGCGCAGGTGACGGTCACGCCGGGCGGGACGGCCGCGCCGTACTCCGCGCCGGCCGGCGGCCCGGCGGCCGCGGCTGCGCGGTGGGCCTTCGCCGAGGCGTGGGGGGTGCCGTCCGTCGACATCGGTGTGGGCGGCTCGATCCCGTTCGTGGCGGCCTTCGCCGAGATGCTGCCCGAGGCGGAGGTGCTGATCACCGGGGTAGAGGATCCCGACACCCGGGCCCACGGGGCCAACGAGAGCCTGCACCTGGAGATGTTCGAGCGGGCCTGCCTGGCCGAGGCCCTGCTCCTGGACTCACTCGGCGCGGCGTTCGCTCAGCGTTCGTAGGAGCGGGCCAGCGCCGCGAAACCCGCGGCAAGACTGACCCGGGGGATCCAGCACAGCGCCTCCCGGGTGCGCCGCTGGTCGAACCAATGGGCGGTGGCCAGTTGCTCGGCCAGGAACCGGGTCAGCGGGGGAGTGTCGCGCCGGCGCAGCACGGTCCACGCCGCCTCGATGCCGGCGCCGGCAACCCGGGCCGCGGCGTAGGGCACCCGGCCGCGGGGCCCCGGCACGCCGGCGGCCCGGCACAGCCGGGCCAGCACCTCGGCGACCGGCCGCGGCTCGCCGTTGGACACCACCAACGCCTCGCCGTGCACCGGCCCGCAGGCGTCGACGGCGGCCAGCAGCGCGTCCACGGCATTGTCGGTGTACGTCGTGTCGATCAGCGCGGCCCCAGATCCGATCAGGGGCAGGCGGCCGGCGGCGGCCCGCGACACGATCCGCTCGACCAGCTGGGTGTCGCCGGGCCCCCACACCAGGTGCGGCCGGACCACGAGCACGGCCAGCGCCGGCGAGTCGGCGGCCAGGGCATCGACCTCGGCGATCGCCTTGGATCGGGCGTAGTGGCCACGGGCCCGGCCGGGGTCGGCCGGCTCCGCGCCGACCCCGGCCAGCGACGTGCCGGCGTGGGCGACCGATGGGGACGACACGTGCACCAACCGGCGGACCCCGTGGTCCCGGCACGCGGCGATCACCGCCCGGGTGCCCTCGACGTTGGCCTGCTGGTATTCCGCCCACGGCCCGATCACGTCGACCTTGGCTGCGAGGTGCAGGACGGCGTCCTGGCCGCGGACCGCCCGGGCCACGATGTCGGGGTCGGCGACGTCGCCGAGCACCTCCGCGCCGGGCAGCCCGGCCGGCCGCCGCTGCAGCACCGTCACCTCGTCGCCCCGGGCGATCAGCGCCCGAGCGGTGCTGCGCCCCAGCATCCCGCTCGCCCCGGTGACGAGCACCTTCATACCCGGGCGCCGGCCAGCACGTGCGACGCCCAGGCGGCCAGCCGCTGCCGGTCGACCTTGGAGGCGTGGCGGATGTCCACCGGCAGCTCGGTCGCCAGGAGCACCGCCGCCACGTCGACGCCCGCAGCCGTGCGCACCGCGTCGGTCAGCGGCAGGCCGGCGAGCAGCGAGCGCGAGGGTGCGGCCGGGACGATCACGACAACCACCTGCTGCGTGCCGATCGGGCCCACTCCGACGACTGCCGCCGCGCTCACCTCCGCGAGCTCCTCGACCCGCTGCTCGATCCCGACCGGGGTCACGACTCCGACCGCGGTCGTCACCACGTGGGCCAGCCGGCCCTCGATCCACAGCCGCCCGTCGGCATCGACATGCCCGACATCACCCGTGCGGTGCCAGCCCTGGTCCCGCGCGCTGGCCCGCTGGGTCGCCCACAGCGCGTCATAGCTGTCCTTGACGTGCTCACCGCGTACACAGATTTCGCCGGCCTCCCCCGGCCCGCTCGCCAGCGGCCCATCGGCAACTCCGAGCGGGGACAACGAGCTGACCGCGACGTCGACTCCGGCCAGCGGCCGCCCCACGCACACCCCGTTGCCCGGGCCGGCCGCCTCGATCTGGGCCAGCGAGATGTCGGTCACCGGCAGCGCCTCGGTCATGCCGTACGGCGTATGCAGGTCGGCGGCCGGCAGCAGCTCACCCACCGCCCGCAGCACGTCCAGCGGAACGGGTGCGCCCGCCGACATGACCAGACGCACCCGGCGCAGGGCCGCCCGCTGCGCCGGCAACAGCACCGATGCGGTGGCCAGGACGTTGCGCAGCGCGGCCGGGGAGGCGAAGACGACGGTGGCCTCGGCGGCCAGCACCGCATCGGCCAGCGCGGCCGCGGTGAGCGTGCCGGGGGAGGTGACGTCGACGTCGGGCACCGCCGAGCCGATGCCGAGCCCCGGTCCCAGCAGGGCGAACGGCGCGAAGGCAGCGACCAGCCGGTCGGCGTCGGTCAGCGCATACGTCGAGCGCACCAGCTCCAGTTGGGCCTGGACCTGGCGGTGCCGGTAGCGGACGCCCTTGGCCGGCCCGGTGGCGCCGGAGGTGAAGACGACGGCGCACGGGTCGTCGTCCGGCGGCTCCGGCGGGGCCGGCGGGGCCGGCGCGGTCCGGCCGAGCCGGGCCAGATCGACCAGGCCGGCGCCGGCGCCCAGCGCCCGCATGGCGGTGGGACCGACCGGGCCGGCGGCGATCCGGGAGCCGGGCAGCCGCATGGCCCGGGCCGCGGCCAGCCCCTGGGCGGTGCCGATCACGTGGTCGACCCGCGCCCCGCGCAGGGCGCGTCCCATGCCCCGCAGGCCCAGACCCTTGTCGGCCACCACGATGCAGCCGCCGGCCCGCCACAGCGCGTACACCGCCGCGGTGAGATCCGCCGACGGCGGGACCAGCAAGGCCACCCGCTCGCCGGGTCGCACCCCGTGGGCGGCCAGGCCGGCGGCCAGCTCGCGGACCCGCCGCTCGAGGAGGTCCCAGCTGACGACCGCGCCGCCCACCTCGACCACGGCCGGCGTCGGATCGCCGGCGCGGTCCTGCAGTGCCGCCCAGAGTGGCCGCCGCGCCGGCCCGGCAGGGGCCGCCCCCGAGACAGCCGGCGCCGCCGGCGGGTGGGCCGCCCCCGAAACGGCCGGCGCCGCCGGCGCCGTAACCGCCGGCACCGCAACAGCCGGCGCCGTAACCGCCGGCCCCGGCCCGGCAGATCCCAGGTCGGCCACCCACTCGGCGACCGCCGCGGCGTACTCCGGCGCATCCTCGGTGACCAGGTGCGACGCCCGCTCGTAGCGGTGCAGGTCAGCCGCCGGCAGCCGCTCGAGCAGGTCGTCGAGATAGCGCTGGCCGAACACCGGGTCCCGGGGGCCCCACAGCAGCAGGGCGGGTACGTCGAGCGAGCCGATCTCCGCCGTCACCGCCGCCAGCGCGCCGAAGCTCGGGTGGTCGGCCGACAGCGGGATGTCGGCGACGAAGTCCCCGACCGCCTGCCGCCGGCCGGCCGTCGCGTACGGCGCGGCGAAGGCAGCCCGGACCTCGGGTGCGAGGCGGGGCCGCGACAGCGCGGTGGCGGCCCGAACAAAGGCCGGCGTACGGACGCAGACGGTGTTCCGCAGCGCAGCCGCAGAAGCAAGCCGGATCAACGCGGGGGCGGTCGCCCCGGACGGCTGATGTACCGCCGTATTGAGCAGGACGATGCCGCGCAGCTGGGCCCGGTGTTGCACTGCCCAGCCCAGCGAGATCACCCCGCCCCAGTCGTGGCCGACGGTGACCACCGTCCCGGTGATCCCGAGCGCATCGGTGAGCCGGCCGAGATCGTCGACCCGCTGAGCGTAGGAACGCGCCGTCGGGAGCCGCTCCGAGAAGCCCATGCCGAGCTGGTCCGGTGCCACCACCCGCCATCCGGCCGGCGGCGCGGCCAGCAGGCCGCGCCAGAGGTAGGACCAGGTCGGATTGCCGTGCACGCATAGCAGGGTGCCGACCGAAGCCGGCGTACCAGTGTCCAGCACGTGCCAGCTCCGGTCGGCCCCGCCGGCTTCGGCCACGGTGACCAGGCGCGACCAGGCCGGCTCGAGCCCGGGCAGCCCATCGGGAGGCCCCGTCACCACCGAATCTCGGTGCAGGAGGCGTTGAGCCCGGAGCCGATGCCCATCAGCAGGACCCGGTCGCCCGCCTCTAGCGAGTCGACCTCGGTGGCCAGGGTGAACGGCACCGAAGCCGGCCCGATGTTGCCGCGGGTGGGAAACGTCCGCGGCACCCGGGCCGGGTCGATACCCAGCTTCCGGCAGATCGCCGCCGTGTGGACCTGGGACACCTGGTGGATGACGTAGCGGTCCATGCCCGCGGCCCAGTCGAACTCCGCCGTCGCATCGCGCCACAGCGCCGCGGACAGCTCCAGGCCGGCGGTGAGCAGGCCGGTGGCATTCGTCCGCATCATCGCGATGTCGCCCACGCACAGCTCGTGGTGCTCGGTGCCTGCCCGGGTGACCCCGCCGATGATGCGGTGTCCCTCCGGGCGGCGGTCGGCCCGGCCGAGCACCATGGCTGCGGCACCCGATCCCAGCGTCAGGGTGGCGAACTCTGCCATCACGTCCTGCGCCGTCACCTCCGGCCCGGAAAGCCGGTCCATCGTCGCTTCCTGGACCGGCCGGGCGTCCTCGCCGTTCACCAACAGCGCATAGTCGACCTGACCGGTGTCGATCATCGCGCTGGCAAGCTGGATGCCGTTGACGAAGCCCAGGCAGGCGTTGGTCACGTCGAAGTTCTGACACGACGTCGGCAGGCCGAGGGCATGGTGGACCCCGACGGCCGACGACGGCTCGAGGTGCGCGCGGCTCACCGAGGTGTTGATCATCAGCCCGACCTCGGCCGGGTCGACGCCGGCCTCCGCGAGCGCCTTGGCACCGGCCATGGCCGCCCCGTCGGCGTAGCTGACGTCGGCCGGCCACCAGCGGCGCTCGCGGATGCCGGCCAGCCGCTCCAGCAGACCGGCCCGAAGTCCGACCCGTTCATAGGTGCCGGCGAGCCGCTCGTCGAATTCCGCCGAGGTCACCACCTGCGGGGCGTCGACGGCGCACACCGTCAGGGCGCTGGTGTTTCTCGAGCGGTACGTCGCGTTGCCGGTCATGGACTCCCTCTCGAGCGGGGAGGCCGGTCCGCCTACCGCGCGACATGTGGTGACAGGGCCCGCGTGGTTGCCCTGTGGACAGTGTTTCACGCCGGGCCGGATCCGGCCCCCCGGTGCGTTTCGGGCCGGCGCGGAGCTCAGGCGGTACGCCAGCCGAGCTTGATCAGCAGGTTCTTGGCGTCCTCGGCCTGTTCCGGGGCGCAGGTGACGTCGTACTGGCCGGCCACGACCTGGCTCCGCGAGGTGAAGTCCCGACGACCGCCGGTCGCCCGGTAGGAGACCAGGCCGAAGATCAGGCCGAAGATGGCGCCGATCAGGGCCGCCACCACGATCAGCCCGAAGCCGTTGCTCGTGGGGTTGCCGAAGATGCTGAGCAGCAGGCCGACCAGCAGCCCGAACCACGCCCCGCTGCTGGCGCCGGCCGCCGCCACCCGACCGCCGGTGAGACGCCCGGTGACGTTCTCGACCATCCGCAGGTCCGTGCCGGTGATGGCGACGTGCTCGACCGGGAACTTGTTGTCGGACAGGAAGTCGACGGCCCGCTGGGCCTGCGGGTAGGTGGGGTACGAGCCGACCACCGGTCCGTTGACTCCTGACTCCGGGCCGGGTTCGACTCCCATCGGCTGCATGCTCACGGTCTCGTCCCCCTGCCGTCGGTCGGTTTGCTGCTGAAGGTACGCCCGAGCGGTCTCAATCGTGCCCGTGGGCTTCGCCGTGCCGGTCGGCCGGGTGGAGCAGTAGCGTCGTGGGGTGGGCGGGACGCGGCAACGACTGGATCTCAGCGTGGCCAAGGTGCTGGGCAGTGCCTTGGCGGCCGTCACGGCCGCGGTCGTCACCTCCTTTGCCGGAGTGGCCGGGACCGTAGTAGGTGCTGCCGTGGTGAGTGTGGTGGCAACTGTGGGCACCGCCGCATACACGCACTCGCTGAACCGGGCCAAGGAGCGGATGCGCACGGTGCAGGCAGCGCAGGGGCGCGTCCGGGCCGGCGGGGCCGGCGGCTCGACGACGACGACGCCGGCGCCTTCGCGGACCCCTCGGCTGGCCACCTGGGCGGTCGCCGGGGCCGCGGTCCTCGTGTTCCTGCTCTCCATGGGCGCGGTGAGTGCGTTCGAGCTCGTTGCCGGCCAGCCGCTGAGCTCACTGCTCGGCCGGCACCACGACCGGTCGGGCACGTCGGTCGGCCGGGTGTTCGGCGGTGGGAGCGCGGCCAGGAAGGTGCCCTCGAAGCCGCCTTCGACAGAGCCTTCGACGAAGCCCTCGCCGCAGGCCCGGGTCAGCCCGCCAGCCGGCCCGTCCGTCGGCGTGGTGCCCAGCCCGGCGCCGGCGCCCTCGCCGAGCGGGCCCGTCCGGCCGTCGCGCTCCCCAGCGCCGGCCCCGCCCGCTCCGTCGCCGTCCTGAGTCGCCGGCCGACGGCTAACATCGCGCTGTGCCCGTCGAGAGTTCCTGCGATGTAAAGGGACAGTGATGACGACAACGCTGGACACCGCACAGCTGCTGATCGACCTGGAGCCGGCGGTCACCGAAAACCTCGACCGCCATCTGGCGATCGCCAAGGAATGGATGCCGCACGAATTCGTCCCCTGGACATTGGGCCGCGACTTCGCCGAACTGGGCGGCGAGGCCTGGAGCGTCGAGCAATCGCCGCTGTCGCCGATCGCGCGTACCGCGCTCGAGGTCAACCTGCTCACCGAGGACAACCTGCCCGGCTATCACCGCGAGATCGAGCGGGCTTTCGGCCGGGACACCGCGTGGGGCACCTGGGTCAACCGGTGGACGGCGGAGGAGGGCCGGCATGCCTTCTGTATCCGCGACTACCTGCTGGTGACCCGAGGTGTCGACCCCGTCGAGTTGGAACGCGCCCGCATGCAGACCATGGAGATCGGCTTCGAAAGTGATCGCCGCGTGCTCAACGTCCTTGCCTACGTTTCTTTCCAGGAGCTCGCCACTCGCATCTCGCACCGCAACACCGGCCGCTACACCGAGGACCCGATCGCCGAGAAGCTCCTGGCCCGGGTGTCGATGGACGAGAACCTGCACATGATCTTCTACCGCAACCTGGTCGCGGCCGCCCTGGATCGGGCCCCCAATGAGACGGTGCAGGCGATCTCGGAGGAGGTCATCGGATTCGAGATGCCGGGTGCGATCATTCCCGGATTCACCCGCAAGGCGGTGCAAATCGCCAAGGCCGGTATTTACGACCTGCGGATCCACCACGACGAGGTGGTCATGCCATTGCTGCGGCACTGGGGCGTCTACGAGCTCGAGGGGCTGGAATCGACCGGCGAGCGGGCCCGGGACAACCTGGCGCAGGCGGTTAAGGCGCTCGACGCCGCTGCCAGCCGTTTCGAGGAACAGCGGGACGCCGCGGCGGCCAAGAAGGCAGCCCGCACGGGCGGCTGAGCGGCTTCGTTACCAGGCTGGCAGGCTGGCCGGCATGGCGCGTTACACGTACCACTGCCCGATGCGCTGGTCGGACATGGACGCCTACGGCCATGTCAACAACGTGCCGTTCCTGACCTATCTCGAAGAGGCGCGGATCGGCATGCTGCAGGACCTGATCGCGCAGGCGAAAGCCGAGGACGGGCCGCAGGCCGCCGGCATCCTGGTGGCCAGCACCGCCATCGACTACTTCCACCCGCTGGTGCACCGCAGCACTCCGGTGCCGATCGTGGTCTGGGTGACCAAGATCGGTGGCGCCCACTTCGATCTGGCGTACGAGGTCAACGACGGCGAGACCCTTGTCTATGCGCGGGCGACGTCGCGGATGGTCGCCTACGACTTCCGCACCGAGCGACCGCGGCGCCTCCGCCCGCATGAGCGGGCCTTCCTGGGGTCCTATCTGGAAGCCGCGTAGGCCTGGCAGCTGGCGTTCTGTGTGAAGACTCGCCGATTGATCCAGCGGGTACGCACACAGAACGCCAGTGGTTGCGGTCAGCTATCCCGGCCCGACGGCCGCGCTGCCCTCCCGCCGTGGATCGGCGGCGGCCTGCAATGTGCCGTCGCTGCGGCGCAGGGCCGCGCCGACGCCACCGAAGTACATCGACGCCGGCCCGTGGGAGTGGGCCGGCCAGGGCAGCGGCGGCAGCAGCATGTCGTCCTCGTGTTCCACCACCGTCGTGCCGTCCCGGCGGGTGACGTGCAGCCGGGGGTGGGCGATCGCGGCATAGAGATCCATTCCACTGCCAATATCGCCCCCGCCGTCGCTGCCGGCAAAGGCGACCAGCACCTGCAGCAGGGCGGTGGTGATCCGGTCGGCTCCCGGCGATCCGATCGCCAAGACGTCACCGGCCGCGGTCCGGCCGACGGTCGGAGCCATGTTGGAGGGCAAGCGCTCGCCGGGAGCAAGGGCATGCAGCCCACCGCGATTGAGCTCCGGCTCGCCCAGGCAATTGTTCAGCCACAGGCCGGTGCCCGGCGTCATCACGCCTGACCCGTAGCCGGCCGACGACGTGACGGCGCAGGCCGCACCCGATGCGTCGACGACGGACACATGGACCGTCGACGGCGGACCACCGAGTCCGGTCAGACCCGTAGATCTGACGAGATCGAGCAGCCGGTAGGCCGCGGTCATCCGGTCGTCGGTGACGTCGAGGTGCTCGAGCCGGTGGGCCAGAACCGCCTCCTGCACCGCTGCCAGCGTTGCCACGTCAACCGGGCGCCGGCCGGCCATCAGGGTCAGCATGGCGGCCAGCACGGTGCCGCCGATGGCCGGCGGTGGGTTGGTGGCAAACATCCAGTCCCCGAACGGGACGCTCAGCGCCGGGCGCTGCACCGGCCGGAAGGCGGCCAGGTCCGCCGCGGTGACCAGCCCACCGTTATCGGCCATGTCGGCGGCAATTCGCGCCGCGATCTCGCCCCGATAGAAGGTCGCGGCGCCCTCGTCGGCAATGGATTGCAAGGAGTCGGCGAGGTGGTCGATCTTCAGCAGATCGCCGGCCTGGTGCAAGCCTTCGGCGCCGTGCAAGGCGGCCCGGCTGTCCGGATGCCAGCCGTACACGCTGTCGTGCACCATGCCGAGGTAGTACGCCGACGCGCTGCCCAGCGGGAAACCGTCCCGGGCGGCCGCCACTGCCGGTGCCACCACCTCTGGCCAGGGCGCTCTCCCGTACGCCTGGTGGGCCGCATCGAGTGCGGCCAGCGCACCCGGGGTCGCCACCGAGGCGTGCCCGATGTACATGGTGAGGCCACCGCCGTACTCCGTGGTGATCTCGCGAATGCCGCGTCCGAAGGCCTCGCTGGGCAGCCCCCGCCCGGGCATCTCGACGTTGCCGTCGATCGTCACCGGCGGCGAGCCGTCGGCCGGCGCGACAGTCACGAACGCGCCCCCGGCCGGCGAGCAGATGCCCGGCTCGCAGACCATGGCCACCAATATCGCCGCCAGGCCGGCGTCGACCGCGTTGCCGCCGGACTCCGTCAGCCCGAGGGCCGCGTCCGCCGCGAGCTGGTTGCTCGCTGCGACGGCGACCCGGTTGACCACGCGAGCATCCTGGCACCACTTGCGCCGCCGCCCGAGCGAGGTGGCACTATGACCGGCATGCCGATTCCCATCAATGCCTACGCCCACGTACGTCTCACGGTCACCGACATCAACCGTTCACGAGCGTTCTACGACGACGTCTTCGGTCTGCCGGTGGCTTTCGAGGTCCCGGCCGGCGCCGACCAGGCCGCCCGTGAAGAGCTCTCGTGGCTCTTCGGCGGAGTCCTCTACCACCTCGGGGATTCGCTGCTCGGGCTGCGGCCCGTCGGCACCGACCACTTCGACGAGGATCGGGTGGGGCTCGATCACCTCAGCTTTGCCGTCGCCGCCCGAGCCGACCTGGACGCGGCCGCGGCGCTGCTGGACGACCGTGGTATCGCGCACGCCGGCGTCAAGGACATCGGTGCCGGCTACATCCTGGAATTCCGCGACCCGGACAATGTGGCATTGGAGCTCTTCGCGCCGAAGGCATAAGGAAAGCCACTCGCTCGGTCCAGATTCCGGCTTCAGTTGTGGCCGCGGTCGGCGAGGTGCCTCGCCTGCACTTGCAGGTGTAGCAGGTCAGAGCAGGGGCTTGCCAGCCGCACTCCCTCGGGTGGACGATGGCGGCGGCCACAACCGTGGCGGTCACGGCCGGAGAAGTTGCTATGCGCGTGTTTGTCATGCGTGGACGGTTGTTCGGCTTGATCGCGACGGTGGCGGCAGCGGTGGCGGCGACGGCGGTCGCGACCGGGACTCCTGCGACGGCCGCCGTCGCAGGTCAGACCTCCGGTGCACCCGGCCGGCCGAGCACCTGGGCCACCGGCGACAAGGTCGGCTTCGGGTCGGCCCGGGGGACGGCGAGCAAGGTCTGGTACACGCTCAAAGACGGCATGATGACGGAGATCTTCTACCCCCGGATCGACACGCCGAGCACGCGGGACACCCAGCTGGTGGTGACCGACGGCCGCACCTTCACCGACCGGGAGGACATTGACACGGCGCACCAGGTGCGCCTGCTGGATACCGGCAGCCTGACGTACCAGCAAGTCAACCGGGCCAAGTCCGGCAAGTACGAGATCACCAAGACCTACGTGACCGACCCGGCCCGCTCGACGGTCATGGTGGACGTGCGCTTCCACTCCCTGACCGGGCGGCCCTACCAGGTCTACGTGCTGCATGACGTCGCGCTGAGCATGACCGGCAACGACGACACGGGACGGTCCGGCGCCGGCGGCCTGCTCGCCGCCGATGCTACGAACAGCACCGCGCTGCTGGCTGCCCCCGAGCTGACGAAGACGTCCAGCGGCTACCAAGGCCGTAGTGACGGGTGGACCGACCTGCGCACCGACCACCGGATGGACTGGGCCTATCGCGCTACCCGGCCGGGCAACGTCGTCCAGACCGGTCGCACCCGGCTCAGCGGGGTCGGATCGGCTCAGCACCTGACGCTGTCGGTCGGGTTCGGCCGGACGACCAGCGCCGCTGCCGCCACCGCTCACGCCTCTTTGGCCGCCGGCTTTCCGAGGGTGCAGCAGGAGTATCAGCGCGGCTGGCACAGCTACCTCGCCGCGTTGAAGGCGACACCGGCCAGCGCCGTGGCGTGGCGCACCGAATACCGGGTCTCGGCCATGGTGCTGGCGGCGAGCGAGGACAAGACCTACCGCGGCGGATTCGTTGCTGCCCCCGGACGGCCGTGGGCCTGGGCCAATTCGCTCCAGACTCTCGCCGTCTACCACGCCGTCTGGTCCCGCGACCTCTATCAAATTGCCACGGCATTGCTGGCTATGGGCGACCGGGCCGCCGCCGGTCGCGCCCTGACCTATCTGTTCACCGTGCAGGAGCATCTGGACGGGTCCTATCCGCAGAACACCCGGCTGTCTGGTGAGCCGGTATTCGACGGGCTGCAGATGGACGAGGTGTCCTTCCCGACTGTGCTGGCCTACCAGCTCGGGCGTACCGGTGCCTGGGACTGGGGGCACGTCAAGCGAGCTGAAGACTTCGTGGCCGCGCACGGGCCCGACACGCAGACCGACCGCTGGGAGAATACGGCCGGCTGGTCCCCGGCCACCATCGCCGCGGAGATTGCCGGCCTGGTCTGCGGTGCAGACATCGCCCGGCACAACGGCGACGCCGTCCGCGCGCGGCGCTACCTCGCTTTGGCCGACGCGTGGCGGCGCAATCTCAACGCCTGGACGCTGTCGACGAACGGACCGTTGAGTTCGCGACCGTATTACCTGCGGATCACTGCTGACGGAAACGCGAACGCGGCGACCAAGATCCAGATATCGGACGGGGGACCGCTGATCGACCAGCGCCGCATCCTCGACCCCAGCTTCCTCGAGTTGGTACGGCTGGGCATCCTGCGGGCCGACGACCCGCACATCATCAACACGGTCCGCCTCGTCGACGCAGAACTCGGCTACTCGACCGCCAATGGGCCGTTCTGGCACCGGGCCAGCTTCGACGGCTACGGCGAGAAGCGGGACGGCTCCGAGTGGCAGATCACGCCGACCGGCTCAGGTATCACGGTGGGCCGTGGTTGGCCGCTGCTGACCGGCGAGCGGGGCGAGTACGCATTGGCCGCCGGCATGCCGGCGCAGCGCTATCTGGACACCATGGCGCGAGCGGCCGATAACACCAGCTATTTCCTGTCCGAGCAGGTGTGGGATCACCAGCCGCCGTCCGGCACCCGCTCGTCCTTCCAGCCGGCCGAGCCGACCTCGTCGGCCACCCCCTTGGCGTGGAGTCACGCCCAACTCGTCCGGCTCGCCTGGTCGGTCGACGCCGGCCAACCGGTCGAAACGCCGCCGGCGGTGGCCTGCCGCTATCGCAGCATCGTCTGCCCAGGGCGCTAGGGAGCCACCCCCTGCGCGACCAGCGGCACCCGGTCCCAGCTGCGGTGCAGGCCGACCGCCCGGGTGATCTCCTTGCGCAAGGTTGCCGACACGTTCTCGGCGGTCAGCACCCCCGGCGCGGCGGCCGGAATCCCCGCTGCCTGCAGCACCCCGACCCCGTCACCCCAGGCGGCTACGGCCTTGCCGTGGCGGAAGGCTTCCTGAAGCAGGATCAGGGCCTTGGGCTCCATGGCCAGCGCACCGGCCCCCGCGGCCACTACAACGGCGTCGTACTCGATGGACCGGGTGGTGAGGTAGGTGCGCTCGACGGTCGCGCTGCTCCGGCCTCGGCCACGACCACCGCTGACGGTGCCTCCATGCTCGGCGATCAGGCGGACCACGGCCCCCTGCGACATCAGGCCCTCGCGCAGCTTCGCGATCCCGGCCAGATCGGCGCCATCGACAGCGAGCACACCGATGACGCGGCCGGTGATCGGTCCGGGCTGCGCGTACACCTGCGAGAGCGCGGGAGAGACGCCGACGTCGGTCGCCGGGGAGCCGACGGGTGCAGGGAGTCCCAGGCCGGCCGCGACGGCAGCGCACAGGTCGGCGTCGACATTGGCGAGATTCGCCAGCATCCGCTCGCGGATGGGCTGCTCGTAGCACTTGCCCAGCTCGCAAGTGAACGCTTCGACGACGTGAGCTTTTTCCACGGCTGTCATCGAGTTCCAGAACAACGTTGCCTGGCTGTAGTGGTCGTCGAAGGAGGCAGCCCTTTCGCGGACCTTGGGGCCGCTCACCTCGCGCGGGACGTTGACGTATCCAGCCGCACCCGCGGTGGCCGGGGAGCCGGCGTCGAGACTGTTCGGCAGGTAGGGGGCGATGCCGTCGGGGACGGCCGTCTGGTGCATTCCGTCCCGGAGGTTGTCGTTGACGTCGGCATGTGGTCGGTTGATCGGCAGCTGGGAGAAGTTGGGTCCGCCGAGGCGGGTGAGCTGGGTGTCGAGGTAGGAGAACAGACGGGCCTGCATCAGCGGGTCGTCGGTGACCTCGATGCCAGGCACGAGGTGACCGGTGTGGAACGCCACCTGCTCGGTCTCGGCGAAGTAGTTGGTGGGGTTACGCATCAGGGTCATCCGCCCGATGGCCCGGACCGGCACCAGCTCCTCCGGGACGATCTTCGTGGCATCCAGCAGGTCGATGCCTTCGAAGGTCTGGTCGTCGGTGTCCGGCATGAGTTGCAGGCCGAGCTCCCACTCCGGAAAGGCACCGGCCTCGATGCTGTCGGCAAGGTCGCGGCGGTGGAAATCGAGATCGGTGCCCGCCGCGATCTGGGCCTCTTCCCAGACCAGGGAATGCACGCCGGCCACCGGCTTCCAGTGGAACTTCGCCAACGTCGTCTGGCCGGCTGCGTTGACGAGCCGGAAGGTGTGGACGCCGAAGCCTTCCATCGTCCGGAACGACCGGGGGATGCCGCGATCCGACATCACCCAGATCACCGTATGGGTGGTTTCCGGCTGCAAGGATACGAAGTCCCAGAACGTGTCATGTGCCGTCTGGGCCTGGGGGATCTCGCGGTCCGGATGTGGCTTGGCGGCGTGAATCAAGTCGGGAAACTTGATGCCGTCCTGGATGAAGAAGACCGGGATATTGTTGCCGACCAGGTCGAAGGTGCCCTCGGGCGTATAGAACTTCGTGGCGAACCCTCGAATGTCGCGTACGGTGTCGGCAGAGCCGCGTGACCCGACGACGGTCGAGAACCTAACAAGTACCGGTGTCTCGCGGCTGCTGTCGGTGAGCAGGCCGGCGGACGTCACGTCATCGGCATTGCCGTACGCCCGGAAGGCGCCGTGTGCGGCCGCCCCACGGGCGTGCACCACCCGCTCCGGAATGCGTTCGTGATCGAAATGCATGATCTTCTCGCGCAGGTGAAGGTCCTCGAGCAGGGCAGGCCCCCGGTTGCCGGCGCGGAGACTGTTATCGGTGGTCGGCAGGCGCAGGCCTTGGGCCGTCGTCAGGTACTCGCCCTGCTGGCGGCGCGAGTTGTCAGGCTCCGGCACAGTGGCCGGCGGTGTGGCACCGCGACCGCGGGCACCGGTCGGGCCGACGGGTCCGGGGGCGGCTTGATCGCGCTTTTGTCGACTCGGCACAATGTCTCGTTTGTGGGGGTGATCAGGACGGCAAGTTCCTGGTCTCACCCGAGCAAACTCCCGGGCGCGCGTGCCTGCCGTGTCGCCGCAGCAGAAGCGGGTACCCCGATCTGCTCCGCATCTGCTTCCGGCCATGAGACCATTCAATGACCCAACACCTCAGTCAAGAGCAGCTGGACGACTATATGAACAAGGACGCGCAAGACCTTTCGGAGACGTTCGCCGCCGTGGCCCGCGAGTTGCTCGGCGAAGGCGACGTGCACCAGACGCTGGCGCGCGTCGTACAGCTGGCGGTCGAAACGATCGACGGTTGTGACTACGCCGGGGTGTCGCTGCTTCGGGGTCGCGACATCGAGTCGCCGGCCCAGACCGACGAGATGGTCGGGATCGCCGACCGGCTGCAGGTGGGGCTGTCGGAGGGACCCTGTCTATCTGCCATCCGAGAGCACCAAACGGTGCAGATCGATGACCTCAGCACCGATCAACGGTGGCCACAATGGGGACCGAAGGTGTCGAGGGAACTCGGCGTGCGCAGCATGCTCGCCTTCCAGCTGTACAACAGCAGAGCTAGCCTCGGCGCGCTCAACCTCTACTCCAAACACACGAACGCCTTCGACGATGACGCCTTGGGGGTAGGGCTGGTCTTTGCCTCCCACGCAGCCGTCGCGCTCACCGGTGCTCAGATCGAGGAGAACCTGCAGCGAGCCGTGCAGACCCGCAACCTCATCGGTCAGGCGCAGGGAATCCTGATGGAGCGCTTTGCTCTATCGGCTGACAAGGCCTTTGAGCTATTGCGCCGGGTGTCGCAACAGCAGAACGTCAAGCTCCGCGACGTCGCCATGCGGCTGGTCACGACCCGAGCAACGCCCGGGGCCACCTCGGAGTCGATGGCGCCGGCCCGGCCGTCCGGACACGCGGTGGCCTGAGCGCAGGTCACCGAGGAGTCCGTCTTATCGCTCAGCCCGACGGCGCGGCGCTCGGTCGAATCTGCGGGATCATGATCCTGGTCGCCTGGATCCGGTCGCCGACCCGGGGGCCCACAATGGCGACCCGGGTGCCCACCGGGAAGTCGGCCGAGGTGGTCGGCGCCTTCTTGCTGCCGAACTTCGTCTGGTCGCTGACGATGACGCTCAGCGTGCCCCCTTTGGACGGCTGCACCGTCCAGGTGCTGCCACTGATGGAGGTGATCCGGGCCCGGAGCGGGTGCGTCTTCTTGGCGCTCGTGGCCGCGGCCGGCGACGGCTCGGCGCTGGTGTTACCGGCGGCGGGGGTGCTGGGGCCGGGGCGAAAGATGGAGGCGGCGACGGCGTAGGCGCCGGCCCCCAGACCCAGAATCGCGACAATCAGCAGGGCGACAAGTGCTGCCCGCGAGCGCGATCGCGTTGCCCGTTCTTCCACCTGGATTCTCCTTCGGACAGCGGCCGGCGTTCTGAAGACCCAGGATAGGTCGGCAGATGTTCGGCCGGAGTGAAGGCGCCCCTAGGCTGGCGGAATGGCGCGGACCCGGCTGTATCGCGACGGAGTGCTGCAGAGCGAAGACTTCCCCGTCCGCGACATCTCGGAGCACCTGGCGACCAGCGGTGCGCTGGTCTGGGTCGATCTGTGCGCGCCCGACGCCGCCGACCTCACGCTGGTGGCCGACGAGCTGGGCCTGCACGAGCTCGCCGTCGAAGACGCCGCGATACCGCATCAGCGGCCCAAACTCGACCGCTACGCCAGCCATGAATTCTTCAACGCCTACAGCGTCTGGCTCGACAAGGAGACCGGCGAGCTGGGTACCAGTGAGGTGTCTGCGTTCATCGTGCCCAACGCACTGGTCACCGTACGCAAGGACGACGGGCTCGACATCGAGCAGGTGGTCGACCGGTGGGACAACTCCGCAGACCTGATCAAGCACGGCGTCGGAGCGCTTCTGTACGGTCTGATCGACTACGTCGTCGACTGCCACTTCACGGCCGTGCAAGCGCTCGACGACGAGATCGAGGACCTCGAGGACCTGCTGTTCGACGATCGGCCGCACGACGCCGACCTGCAGCGCCGCTCCTTCGCCCTGCGCAAGAGCCTGGTGCAGATCCGGCGGGTCGTCCTGCCGATGCGGGAGGTCGTCAACACCCTGATGCGGCGCGACATCAAGGTCGTCCCGGATGCGCTGACGCCCTATTACCAAGACGTCTACGACCATGTCCTGCGCGCGTCGGAATGGACCGAGAGCCTGCGCGACCTGGTGACCCAGATCATGGAGACCCACATCACCCTGCAAGGCAACCGGCTCAACATCATCACCAAGAAGGTGACCAGCTGGGCCGCCATCATCGCGGTGCCCACCGCGATCACCGGTTTCTACGGGCAGAACGTTCCGTACCCCGGCTTCGCCAAGCACTGGGGCTTCACCGTGTCCACACTTGCCATCGTGTTGATCTCGGTAGGGCTCTACTTCTCCTTCAAGCGCCGGGATTGGCTCTAGCGGCGCCGCTCTTCCCGGCAGCGCTCCCAGGAAGGCATACCCTTACTGACTGACGAGTCAGTAACGAAGGGGTGTCGGCATGACCGGACAATACGACGCGATTGTGATCGGCGGGGGGCACAACGGCCTGGTGGCGGCGGCCTACCTGGCCCGCGAGGGCCTGCGCACCGTCGTCGTCGAGTCGCGGCCGGTGGTCGGAGGAGCCGCGGTCACCGAGCAACCGTTCGGCCCGGACTACAACATCACTTCGCTGTCCTACGTCGTCAGCCTGCTGCCGCCCAGCCTGGTCCGCGACCTGGACCTGGTGCGACACGGCTACCACGTCTACCCGCAGGGCCCCTACTTCGCCCCGCATGCGGACGGCCGTTATCTACTGCTGCCCACGGACCGGCGGCGGCGGCACGAGCAGATCGCGAAGTTCTCCGCCTCCGACGCCGACGCGATCGACCGGTGGGACGCCTGGCTCGACGACCTGGCGGCGCTGCTCGGGCCGCTGTTGTCGCAGATCCCGCCGCGGCTGGGCTCGCGGCGCCCGGCCGACCTCCTCGACCAGGCCCGCCTGCTCGGCCGCCTGCGCGGCCTCGACACCCGGCGCACCGTGGAGGCGACCCGGCTATTCACGATGAGCATGGCCGATCTCCTCGACGACTATTTCGTCTCGCCGGCCGTCAAGGGCGTGCTGTCGGTCAGCGGCGTGATCGGCACCTGGGCCGGGCCCCGGTCGCCGGGCACGGCGTACGTGATGGCCCACCACCACGTCGGTGACCTCGGCGACGGTGCGGTCGGCGCCTGGGGGTTTCCCCGGGGCGGCATGGGCGGCGTGTCAGCGGCACTCGCGGCAGCGGCCCGCTCCTTCGGCGTGCAGATCCGTACGTCGGCGCCGGTCGCCCGGATCAACACGCAGGACGGCACAGTGACCGGGGTCGTACTGGAGGACGGGGACGAGCTGTCCGCCGCCACGGTGGTGACCACGGCGCACCCGGCAATTTCCTTTCTACGGCTGCTCGACCGGCGCGACCTGCCGGCTGACTTCGTCGGCGACATCGAGCGGTGGAAGACACGCAGCGGGGTCGTGAAGGTGAATCTCGCAGTGGACCGGCTGCCGGAGTTCTCCGGTAAGCCGGGATTCGACCCGCAGGTGCACGGCGGCACCATCGTGCTGGCCGAATCATTGGAGGAGATCGAGACGTCGTTCCAGGAGGCGGTCGGTGGCCGGGCGTCGGCCCGGCCGTTCGCCGACATCGCCATCCCCTCGGTGTTCGACGACTCGCTGGCCCCGGCCGGCCACCACGTCGTATCGATGTTCACCCAATGGGTGCCGCACGAGTGGTCGGCCGAGCCGCACACCGCCGACCTCGAGGCCCACGCCGACCGGGTGGTCGCCCGGATGGAGGCGGTGGCGCCCGGGTTCACCTCCTCGATCCTGCACCGCCAGGTGATCGGCCCGCACCAGATGGAGCACGAGTACGGCCTGATCGGCGGCAATATCTTCCACGGCGAGCTCTCGGCTGCCCAGATCTTCCACGCCCGCCCGGCCGCGGGCTACGCCGACCTCCGCACCCCGGTGCGCGGGCTCTATCAGGCCGGCTCGGCCACGCACGGCGGCGGCGGGGTTACCGGCATCCCCGGTCGCAACGTCGTCCGCCAGGTGCTCCGCGACCGCCGGCGGGCCGCCCGGCGCGACCGGCTCACCTCGCGGCTGCGCGGGTCGGTCGGAGCCCGATGATGCCCCGTGCCGCCTATGACGTCGAGAACATCGCGGCCGGATCGAGGCCCAGCTCCGCCGCCGCCGCCGCATTCACCCAGCGGTGCATCTGGCGCCGGCTGAGCACCCCCTTGTGCACGGTGACCTGCACGGCCAGTCCGTCGAGCAGCGCCGTGATCCGCCAGGCGGCTCCCTGCGGGTCGGGGCAGTTCAGCTCGCCGCTGGCGACGCCCTCGGTGATCAGGCCGGCGACGGCGTCCTTCCACCGGACGTCGAGCCGGCGCGACACCGCGCGTAGTTGCGGCTCGCGCAGCGCGGCGCCCCAGGAGTCGATCCACAGCGTCCAGCCGGGGGAGGAGCCGACCGGGGCGTACAGCCGCAGGATGCGGCGCAGGCGTTCGGTGACCGGGGCGTCGGCCGCGGCTGCCTTCTCCAGCCGGCGCAGGTCGCGCTCGGCGGCCAAGGAGAACGCCGCCGCGAGCAGCGCATCCTTGGAGGCGAAGTGGTAGAAGATCAGCGCCGGGCTCACCCCCAGCGCCTCGGCCACATCGGCCGCTCGGGTCCCGGCGAACCCCCGGCGTTCGATCTGCTGCACGGTCGCCTGCAGGATCTCCTCGCGCCGCACGTCGACCCTTCGCCGCGTCACGGCGGCAACCTACCCCGGGAGCGGCTGTGATCGACCCCGCGTTGCCGGCGGCCGACCTCGCGCCGCTACCGGCCGATGGCGTCGCCGCCGCCCGGCGGCCGTTCGGCCACAGCAGGATGCTGCCGGCCGCCGCCTACACGTCGGCCGGGGTCTTCGCCTGGGAGAGCCGCCACCTGTTCGCGGGCACCTGGACATGTGTCGGGCGCGAGCCGGAGCTGTGGGCCGACGGCACGACACAGCGGGCCATCGAGGTCGGCGGCGTGCCGGTCCTCCTGACCTGCAGCGCCGGTGAGACCCGGGCCCTGGCCAACACGTGCCGTCACCGGGGGCACGAGCTCCTCGGTGCCGGGGCGACCACGGGGCGGCGGGCCGTCGTCTGCCCGTACCACGCCTGGAGCTACGGGCTGGACGGAGCGCTGCGGTCGGCTCCCGGTTGCCGTGAGGCGGCCGACTTCGACCCGGCCGAGTACAGCCTGGTGGAGCTGCCGTCGGCCCGCTGGCGGGGATGGATCTTCGTCAATGCCTCCGGTGACGGGCCCCCGTTCGCCGATCATCTCGGCGGGCTCGACGATCTCGTCGCGCCGTACGACCCGGAGTCCCTGGTGCTGCTGGCGACTTCCCAGTACGAGTTGGCGACCAACTGGAAGGTGGTCCACGAGAACTACCACGAGTGCTACCACTGCCCGCTCATCCATCCCGAGCTGTGCCGGGTCAGCCCGCCGGCCAGTGGCGACAACTTCGACCTGCCCGGAGCGTGGGTGGGCGGCAGCATGGCGCTGCGCGACGGAGCGGAGTCGATGTCGCTCGACGGCCGGGGCTCCGGCCGGCCGCTGCCCGGGCTGGACGAGGCGGGGCGGCGCTCGGTGCGCTACCTCGGGTTGCTGCCCAACCTGCTGCTGTCACTACATCCGGATTACGTGATGACGCACCGAGTCGAGCCGCTCGCGCCCGACCGCACCCGCATCGAGTGTGCCTGGTATTTCCCCTCCACCCAGGTCGACCCGGCTTTCGCCGTCGACTTCTGGGACCGGACCAACCGGCAGGACTGGGCCGCCTGCGAGTCGGTTTACCGAGGGCTGTCCTCGCCGCACTACCGGCCGGGGCCCCTCGCACCCAACGAGGACGCGGTCTACCGCTTCGTCACCATGCTGACCGGCGCCTATCTAGGTCTTCCGCTGACCGCATAGCCGGCTGTCGGGGTGACGACTGCACAACGGAGCCGGCAGTCACCCCGATCATCCGGTCGGCAGCGTCTATGCTTCCCTCTCGCTGGCCGGCGAAGGAGTGCAGATGCGCAGAGTGAGCTCGGTAGGCGTCTTGCTGATGGCCGCGGCCCTGGGCCTGACGGCGTGCGGCAGCTCGACCACCCCCAGTGCGGGCGGCACCAAGGCCAGCAAGCGCGCCTGCACACCGGCCGGCGCCTTCAAGCCGGTGAAGGCCGACACGCTCACCGTGGTCACGTCCCTGCCCGGTCCCGGATTCTGGGAGGGCAGCGACTCCGACCCCAGCAAGATCCGCTCCGGCTACGAATACGACATGGCCAAGAAGTTGCAGCAGAAGCTGTGCATGTCCTCCTTGGTCGTGCGCAATGAAAGCTTCGACTCCATCGTCGGCGGACAGGTGACCGACTACGACATTTCCCTGTCGCAGGTGTCGATCACCGACAAGCGCAAGAAGGTGGTGGACTTCACCCAGCCCTATTTCGAGTCACAACAAGGCGTGCTCATCAAGAAGGGCAGCAACGTCAAGGTGACAAACCTCGACGAGGCCAAGAAGATCCAGTGGGGCGTACAGACCGGAACCACGGCACTCGATCTGCTCAACCTGGTCAAGCCGGCCAAGCGGCCACAGGTCTTCCAGCAACTGGCCGACACCTATACCGCGTTGGACGCCGGGCAGATCGACGCGGTGTTGATCGACACGGCCATCAACCTCGGCGAGGCGGCCCGCTCCAAGGGTGCCTTCGAGGTGGTGTCGCAATTCGCCCAGCAAAGCGGTCCCGACCAGTACGGCGCTATCGTGCCCAAGGGCTCGACCAATCTGCCGACCTACGACAAGATTCTCGCCGCCCTGAAGGGCGAGGGTTACTTCAAGGCATTAGCCAAGAAGGACCTGACCACCGACCCCGGCTCCCTCCCGACGATCACCGTCGCATAGTCGGAGCCGGCACATGACGCGTGCGTCGACCGAGTTGATCGCGGTCGCCGGCCGCTCGCGTCCGCCGCGCCGATACCGCTCGCCGATGCCGCTGGCGGTGCTCGCCGCAGCCGCCGGTGTCGTCGTCGCCATCCTCTTGGCCGAAGGCGTCCGCATCTTCGACCGGTCGCTGCATTTCCTCGGCGCCGGCATGGCCGTGGCGCGGATCGCCGAGCTGGCACTGGTCGCCGCCGGGCTGGCCGTGCCGTATTGCGGACTCAGGGCGCTCCTTGACGCCCGCCGGGCGGCTGCGCTGGCCCAGCAGGGTCACGTCGCCGATGCCCGGGTCGCCGCGGAGGATTCTCGCCAGTGGACGTGGTATGTCCTCGGGCTCAGCCTCACCGGGCTCACCCTGGCGTTCGTCTTCGCCTTCTTCGGTGCACAGGGCGGCAAGGTCCGTACCGTGCTGTTCAACTGGCACTATCCCGCCGGTCACATCTCCGACCTGGCCGGTGGCTTCTGGATCAACGTCAAGCTCTTCATGGTCACCGAGGTGATCGTGCTGGCCTGGGCGCTGCTGGTGGCCGTGGTGCGGCTCATTCCCGGCCGGGCCGGCGCGCCGATACGCTGGCTCGCGGTCGTCTACGTCGACGTCTTCCGGGGCATCCCCGCGCTGCTCGTCCTTTACATCATCGTGTTCGGGTTCCCGCTGGCCCGGGTGCCGCTGTTCACCAGTCTGAGCCGGGAGAAGCAGCAGTTCTGGCTTGCGGTGCTCGCCTTGACGCTGACCTATGGCGCGTACGTCGCCGAGGTCTACCGCGCCGGCCTGGAAAGCATCCACTGGAGCCAGACAGCGGCGGCCCGGTCCCTGGGACTATCCCATCCGCAGACCCTTCGCTACGTCGTCGTACCGCAGGCCGTGCGCCGGATCATCCCGCCGCTGCTCAACGACTTCATCGGGCTGCAGAAGGACACTTCGTTGGTCTCGATCGTCGGCGTGCTCGACATCGTCAATCGGGCCACGATCCTCAAGGGGCAGGACTTCAACCTGTCCTACATGTCGGGGGCCGCGCTCGCCTTTCTCGTCATCACCGTGCCCCTCACCCGGTTCACCGACTTCCTGGTCCGGCGCGATCAGGCGCGGATGCGCGCGGGTGGCACATGACGGCGCCCTTCGTCGAGATCGACGAGGTGCACAAGCACTTCGGCTTCAACCACGTCCTGCGCGGGCTCGAGCTCGACGTGGCCGAGCACGACGTGGTCTGCCTGATCGGACCGTCCGGGTGCGGCAAGTCGACCTTGCTGCGGTGCATCAACGGCCTGGAAAAGATCGAGAGCGGCGAGATCCGGGTCGAGTCCGAGCGGGTGTCCGGCCGTGGCGTCGACGTCAACTGGCTGCGGTGCAACGTCGGGATCGTCTTCCAGAGTTTCAATCTGTTTCCGCATATGACCGTGCTGCGCAACATCACCCTCTCACCGCGCAAGGTCCTCGGGCAGTCGCGGTCCGAAGCCGAGGACCGGGCAATGACGCTGCTGACCCGCATCGGCCTGGCCGACAAGGCGCTGGAGTATCCGGACCGGCTCTCCGGCGGTCAGCAGCAGCGGGCAGCGATCGCTCGCGCACTGGCCATGGGTCCCCAGGTCCTGCTGCTCGACGAGATCACGTCGGCGTTGGATCCCGAGCTCGTCGCCGAGGTGCTCGCCATCGTCCGTGAGCTCGCCGCCGAGGGCATGACGATGCTGCTGGCCACCCACGAGATGGGCTTCGCCCGCGAGGTGGCCAGCAAGGTCTGCCTGATGCACGAGGGCAAGGTGGCCGAGCAGGGACCACCAGAGCAGATCTTCGCCGACCCGCAAAATGCCCGTACCCGGGCGTTTCTGCACAGCATCATCGCCGCCGGGCGGCTCTAGGCGTGCCGCTGATCCGCATCGCGATGTGGTCCGGGCCGCGCAACATCTCCACCGCGATGATGCGGTCCTGGGACAACCGGGCCGACTGCCTGGTGATCGACGAGCCGTTCTACGCCTACTACCTCTCTCGCACGGGCCTCGATCACCCGGGGCGTGAAGCGATCCTGGACAGCCAGCCCAGCGACTGGCCCGCGGTCGCCGCCGCTCTGACGAGCGGCCCGGTGCCGCCGGAGATCTCGGTGACCTACCAGAAGCACATGACGCACCATCTGCTGCCGGAGATCGACCGGTCGGCCCTCGACGGCCTCCGGCACGCCTTCCTCATCCGCGACCCGGCGCAGATGCTGCTGTCGTATGCGAAGGTGCGCGGCGAGCCGACGCTGGCCGATCTCGGGCTCGCTGCGCAGGTTGAGCTGTACGAACGCTTCGGCGGTCCGGTGGCGGATGCGCGCGACATACTGCAGCGTCCTGAGCAGATGCTGCGCGCGCTCTGCGCCGCCCTGCTGGTGGACTTCGATCCGGCCATGCTGGCCTGGCCGGCCGGCCCACGCGATAGCGACGGTGTCTGGGCGCCCTACTGGTACGACGGCGTACGGCGCTCGACACGATTTGCCGATTACCGGCCGCTCGGGCAGGACATCCCGACCCACCTGCTCCCGCTGCTCGCCGCGTGCCAGCCCTACTACGACAGGATGGCCGCACATCGGATCACCGTTTAGGAGTGCACATGCTGCAGGCCTTTGACGAGCGCAACCGCGACCTCGTCGTCAACGTCGGCGGCCGGCTGGTGCATCGCGACGCCGCCGGCGTCAGCCCCTTCGACTCGGTGGTGCAGGGCGGTGACGCGGTCTGGGAGGGTCTGCGCCTCTATGGCGGGCGGATCTTCGCACTGGATGAACACCTGGCCCGCCTGCAGCGATCGGCCCGGGCACTGGCTTTTGACGAGGTGCCGTCAGTGGCGGAGCTGACCGACCAGGTCCGCCGCACCTTGGCCGCCAACGACATGAGCGACGACGTACACATTCGGCTCACTCTCACCCGTGGTGTCAAGATCACCAGCGGGATGGACCCGCGGCTCAACCAGAGCGGCCCGACGCTGATCGTGCTGGCCGAGCACAAGTCGCCGGTCTACGCCCTGACCGGAATCACCCTGGTCACCTCCAGCGTGCGCCGCAGCCGTCCCGACTCCCTCGACCCGAAGATCCACCACAACAATCTGCTGACCTCGATCCTGGCCAAGATCGAGGCCAACGTGGCCGGCGCCGATGACGCGTTGATGCTCGACGATGCCGGCTTCGTCGCCGAGACCAATGCCACCCACGTCTTTCTCGCTGCGGACTCGGTGGTGCGTACGCCGACGACCCGGGCCTGCCCGGAGGGGATCACCCGCTCCACCGTGCTGCGGGTCTGCACGGCAGAAGGCATCGCCTGCGAGGTGGGCGACTGGTCGCTGACCGACGTATACACGGCCGACGAGGTTTTCGTCACGGGCACTATGGGCGGCCTGGCGCCGGTCGTCGCCGTTGACGGCCGCCCGATCGGCAGCGGCCAACCGGGCCCGCTCACCGCGCGGCTCATATCGGCCTACGCCGATCTCACAGCAACGTCCGGCACGCCCATCACGGCGTGATGACGGTCCTGGGCGCCGGAGGTGGGGCCACGAAGTTGGCGCCGTAGCTGGTGTGATGCAACGCGCCCAAGGCCGCGATCCCGGGCTCGCCGCGCAGTGCGGCGTAGCGCTGGGACGGCCCAGCAGACACAGGGGTGCCACACGAAGTTGACCCGAGCGATCGTCGAGCGGGCGTGGTCTTACGCGCGGATCAGCTGCAACGTCGGGTCAATGCGGGCGATGTCATCGGGGTCGCTGGTGACCACGGCGTGGCGACGGTCTCGGGCGCACAGCGCGACGTGTGCGTCGACAACATCGGTGTGACCTGTGGTGGCGCAGATGGAGCCCACAGTTCGGGCCACGCTCAGAGTCATGATCGCGATGTCGACGTCGGGCGATTTGATCAACCGAGCCAGCCGGACCTGCCGCGGCCCGCGCCATGCCTGCGCAACGACTCCGACCGGAATGCAGATCGCCGCGCCGCGCCGCCACGCCTCGTCCAACCGGGCCTGCATGATGACGGTCTTGTTCGGGTGATCAAGAGCCAGCAGAGCTCCAGTGTCAAGAGTGAGTCCAACCGTTGCCGGCGTAGTCACCCGGCGATCCGTGAGCCTCGCTGGGCGGCGGGGGCGGTCAGACCGGCATCATTCAACTCGGACTCGACCTGCTGCTGTACCTCGTCGGGCACCGGTGACTCGGTACGCCACGCCGCCAGGAGCTCGTCTAGGCTCTCCTGCTCCTGGTAGCCCGCGAGTGCCGTGGCGATGTACGAGCTGACCTGTCCTTCGCCGCCAGCTGCCTGCTTGATCTTGTCCACCAGGTCGTCCGGCAGGCTCACCGTAAGTCGCTTCATACGATCATCATACTCGAAGTGAGGGGCACTATTCCCCGAGACGTCCAAGGACGTCGCACACCCGACGCGTACTGAGCTCGCCATCGGTCTGCGGAACACTCGATGCGTACATGGCCGGCCGTTACGGATACGACGGGTGGCGCAGCGTCTTATAAATGCAAGTCGGCTACGTGCACGTGATCGCCGAACCTGGCGAAGTCATCAACGTTCATGGTGACCACGGTGTCGATGCCGTGCACGAGCATGGTAGCGACGACGTTCGCATCGTGGGCCTGTTTGCCGGTGCACTCGACCGTCTCGAGAAGCTCCAGCAGGCGGGCACTCACCTTGATGTCTTCGGCCAGCAGGTTCAGTCTCACCCGGAGCGCGCACGTCGGCAACCGCGTCGGGTCGCGCCATGCCGAGCCCGTTCTGGTCGACCGGGCGCGTGGCCACTGCGAGATACTCGCGCAAGATCTGCCCGCTGGTGGTAGAGCACCAAGCCGGACGCCGGCCAGACATTGATGGCTGCAACCGCCTGCTCGTGCTCTTGTCGTGCCTGGTCAGTTGCCGCCAGAAGTACGTTTTGTCCAGGACAGCGCGGTCAGCGACCGGCGTCGCCATAGATCTCCTTTCGGGCCCACGTCGAGATAACCGCAGTTCGCACGGTGGTCAGGCGCACCGGCTCGGGAGGCTCGCGAGGCGGTGACGCCTGTGCGGCTGCCTCCAAGATTTGCCGGATCTCTTGCTGCATCAACTGGCCTTGCCTGGCAGCCCGCTCGCGCAGGGCGGTCACCACCGACTCTGGCACGTTCCGAACGTGAAGCGCCGTCATACCGCGCACCGTAGCGCTATCGGTAGCACGCTCGCCGCTGGCGGTTGAGGATCCCTCTGCCGGACACGCCGGGCACCTGTTTGAACCGTCCCCGGTTTTCTGCCGCCTCGTTGTTGGCGGCACCGGGTGGTGCGCTGGGGTGAGGGTAGCGGCTTGGGGCGTTTCCGGGGTCAGGTGGCTGCGAGGAGTTCCTCGACGGTGATCAAGGTGTCGCAGTCGGGGCATGGGCCGCCGGGGCCGAGGCGGGTGGCGAAGGTGTTGCAGTCGTCGCAGCGTTGGTGGCCGAGGTAGCGGGTGGCGCAGTGGGGGCAGGTGTAGATGGTGCCGGTGCGTCGGGACTTCGCTGGGGGCGGCGCAGCGGTCGGGCTGGGGGTGGCGTGGCGGCGGCGGTAGGCGGCTTGCCGGCAGGCCTGGTCGCAGTAGGCCTGGCGGCCCCGCGTCGCAGATAGCGGGGTCTGGCAGGCCAGGCATCGCGGCGGCGGGGTGGTGGTCACGTCTAGGACCCTATCGTCACGCGGTCGTCACGCGACGGTGTTGGGGTCGGTGTGGAGGTCAGGCGGCTGGGTGCTGGCCGTGGGGTGGGAGGGGCTGGTCGGTGTAGAAGGCCGCTTCGTGCTCGTCGGGGGTGGTGTAGTCGAGCAGGCCGTGCAGGCGGGCGGTGTTATACCAGTGGACGTAGTTCATCGTCAGCGTCTCCACGTCGGTGATCTGGCGCAGCGGGCCGCGGCGGAACGGGGAGTCGGCTCGGATGGCCTCGTTCTTGTATAGGCCCATGAACGATTCCGCGGCCGCGTTGTCCAAGGCGTCGCCGACGGTGCCGATCGAGGCGGCGAGTCCTTCCACGGCGAGGGTTTCGGTGAACCGGATCGAGGTGTACTGGCTGCCGGCGTCGGAGTGGTGCACCATCCCGGGTGGTATCGGCTGCCCGTGGTGGTCGCGGCGCCACAGCGCCATCTTCAGACACGCCTCGACGAACGCCACGTCCTTCACGGTGGCGATGGACCAGCCGACGACCGCCCGGGAGAACAGGTCGATCGCGAAGGCGACGTAGACGAACCCGGCCCAGGTCGCCACGAAGGTGAAGTCGGTGACCCAGGCCCGGTTCGGTGCGCCGGTGCGGAAGTTCCGCTTGAGCAGGTCCGCGGCCCGGACCCTCTCGGCCCCGGCCGGGGCCCCGATCGTGGTCCGGGTCCGCGCGCCGCGGATCACCCCGCGCATCCCCTCGATACGCATCAGCCGGTCCACGGTCCGCTTACCGATGTCCGGGAAACCGTTACGGCGCAGCCACCTGGTCATCTTCCGGCGCCCATAGAGGACCTCCGGCAGCGGGCCGCCCTCGGCGCCGCCGGTGCGCAAGCCGCGCAGCACGTCGATGACGGCGGCGTCGGAGAACGCACGGGCCGGCACGCCGGTGGCGGCCCGCCAGGATCGGTAGCTGCGGGGGGTGACCGCCAGGCCCTGCTCGCGCAGGACCTCACAGATCAGCTCGACCCGATGCCCAACAACGCGCTGAGCGTCGATGAACCCGCAGATCAACGGTGGCGAGGGTCGGTGAAAGTCGGTCTGAGGCGCGGTGCCCGTCGCGATGACGGGTCCGTTTCCTCAGACCGCTTCCCGAACCCGGCGTGCACCTTTCAATGCACCGGGCTCTCCACAAGCCCCGTTCGTGGTTCGTGTGTTGCCTGATCCGGTGTCGGGCCAGGGGGTAGGGATGATCGAGCCGCGGTAGCGATAGCGGGTCGTGCCTATCTTCTCCGGGTCGATCAGCTCCGTCTGTTCCCCGGTCGGCCACCAGCCGCCGCGACAGTAGCGGCGGCGCAGTTGCTTCCAGGTGGACCGGCGGTGTTTGCGTCGCAGCCAGCGCCAGACCGTCGTCCACGTGTAGTGGGCGAGGTAGGCGAAGGTTGCCGACGACGAGCCGGGCCGGAAGTAGGCGCACCATCCTCGGATCGTCTGGTTGAGCCTGCGCAGCAGGTCATCCAGCGGCTGGTGCACCCCGACCTGTCGGCATAGCGTCTTGACCTTGGCCATCACCGCCCGAAGGGACTTCTTGGCCGGGTAGGTATAGACGTAGTGCCTGCTGGTGCCTTGCTTGCGGTGACGCTGGATGCGCCATCCGAGGAAGTCCAGCCCCTCGTCGATGTGGGTGATCAGGGTCTTGTCCGGCGACAGGCGCAAGCCCATCGTGGACAACACCCCGTCGATCTCCTCGCGCAGGGCGTCGGGCGTCGGCCCGGGTGCCTTTGATCAACAGGCACCAGTCATCCGCATACCGGACCAGCCGGTAGTTGGGCAGACCGTGACGGCGACGCTTGGCCCGCTGGACCGTTGTCGAGCGCGGTCCTCCCGGCGACTCGGCGATGTGCTCGTCGAGGACCGAGAGGGCGATGTTGCTCAACAGCGGCGAGAGGATCGACCCCTGCGGGGTACCGGCAGTGGTCCTGCGCCATTCCTTGTCCTCACCGAGGACACCGGAGAGCAGGAATGCCTTCACCAGGTCCAGCACGCGTGTGTCCCCGACTCGTTGTCGCACCCGGTCCATCAGGGCCGGATGGGAGATCTCGTCGAAGCACGCCGTGATGTCGCCTTCCACGATCCACTCGTACTCGCGTGGCTTTGAGGTCAGATACACCACTTCGGCGATCGCGTCCTGAGCCCGACGCTTCGGGCGGAACCCATAGGAGCATGGGTGAAAGTCCGCTTCGAAGATCGGATCCAGCACCAGTTTCAGCGACGCTTGGACCACCCGGTCGGTGATCGTGGCGATCCCGAGCCGACGCAACTTGCCGCCAGGCTTGGGGATCATCCGCTCCCGCACCGGCAGCGGCCGGAAGCTGCGGTCCCTCAACGAGGTCCGCAGCCCGTCGAGGAAGTCCTCGACCCCGACCCGCTCCACGATGGACGCCGCTGTCGCACCGTCCACCCCGGCGGTTTTCGCGCCCTTGTTGCCCCGCACCCGATCCCAGCCCACCAGCAGGAACGCTGGATCGGTGACGAGATTGAACAGATCGTCAAAGCTGCGATGAGGATCATCACGAGCCCAACGGTGCAGCTTGGTCTGGATACCCAGTACTCGATGCTCGGCGCGCATCAGCGCCGCGCTCGACTCGTCGGTATTCACCAACGACCACCTCTCGGTACTTCCGGCGTTCCGGTTTCCGCACTGCTGACTTGCTGGCCCCCTTCGCCCTGCATCCGGCTCTCCCGGACCCCGGCGGCGGGTCGTCACGCCCGCGACTACTACGAGGCCTCCGCCCCGATCTGCGGCCATCAGCTGGCACGAGCCTGCCCTCGGCTCGTCCTGGCCGGACGAGACCACGAGCGACCACACGATCGGTTCCCACGTTCACCAAGCAATCGATCAGCCAGGGAGGTGCCCACCTCTACTCCGGCAGCATCGCCACGACTACGCCGCAGACCTTCACCGTGGCCTCCCCACCGCTGGAACTAGACGGCTTCGGAGTTGACTCCGCGACCACCGACGTCACCTTCAACAACGGCGTCCACATCGTCACGCGCTGCGCACCGGCCCATATCCACCAGGTTGGAGCCGGCTTCGCTGTTACGGAGCGTCAAGCACTGGTTCACTCTCGTTGCACCTTCTGGCCTCGCCTCACGGACCTGCACCGTCTGGCAGTCCCAGCACATCCCGCGTTCGTCGGGGCCGCTTGCCACCCTCACCGGCGCTCCCCGGATCAGGCTGCCCCCAGGCTTCATCAGGCCGCTGCGACGACCCAACAGGAACGGTCTTTCACCCTCCCTCGATCAACTCGGCGCCTCGTGGCGCACAGCTCCCCGGCGAAGAAAATCGAGGCCGCCTTGAGGATCTCGTTGGCTTCCCTGAGGTCACGCACTTCGCTGCGCAGCCGTTTGATCTCCGCGAGTTCCTCACTCGTCGGCCCCGACCGCACGCCCCCATCGACCTGGGCCTGCACGATCCACTTCCGCAGCGTCTCGGCTCCCACCCCCAACTTCGGCCCTAGTGTCGCGTGTCATAAATGACTTTACGGTTGATCTTTGAAATCATGACGTATGTCGATTCGAGTTGCGCCGCTGGTCTTACGGGAGGCTGACC
>JAABUL010000712.1_pt1 | contig 69460 bp, 119 predicted proteins | sample 5559151 | NCBI WGS metagenome assembly JAABUL01 (sample SAMN10711876, study PRJNA513368) | rock metagenome | isolation source: Antarctica rocks | place: Antarctica: Victoria Land, Pudding Butte sud | reverse complement strand
ACGCACAAAACAGCTCACAAACCGCCACCGTTTCTGCCTGGCACCGGAGTGCTTCGGTCAGCGAGATGCAGGAGTGCTCTCTTATGGGCGGTGGTTGTCGTCATTGCTGCCATGCAACTGATTCCTAAGCTGACGCACAAAACAGCTCACAAACCGCCACCGTTTCTGCCTGGCACCGGAGTGCTTCGGTCAGCGAGATGCAGGAGTGCTCTCTGATGGACGGTGATTGTCGTCATTGCTGTCGTCGTCACTGCTGTCGAAGAACATGCAGTGGTCTGCAGGTGTGCACAGCAAGCGGCAGACAGTGGCAAAGCACAAAAAAGCTCACAAACCGCCACCGTTTCTGCCTGGCACCACGGTGCTTCGGTCAGTGAGCAGCAGGATAGTTCTCTGATGGGCGATGGTTGTCGTCATCGCTGCTTGGTTTGAAGCATATGTTCGCTGTGAGGTTTTGCGCTCACAGCGCATTCAAGGACTAGCGCGCACCCTGGAAGAGGTACTTGTAGACCGCCTTGCGGTCAGACTTGGAGATCAGCATGGTTGCAGATTCCGGTAGGAGTACAGACGCGTCGACACAAGGTCGACTCGACTCCCGAGAGGCACAGAGGCCTGCAAGCAGATGGGATTGAGGAAGGTCAGGCCAACGGGGGCGCTCACGTTGACAAAGCAAATCGGCCAGCAACAAGTGTGAATGCTGTAGACGAAGGGCTCGGGGCTCTCTGCACCGCCTCGGCATCACAATGTACAAGCTGGTCGCCAGCAGCCCAAACAGCCGCCTTGATGTGATGTTCAGCAAGCTACGACACAGGCTTCACTGCAGTTGATCCGCCTGACACTCGCGCGCTGTGCATCCGCAGCGCACCTGAGTGTGCGGAATGCGCCGCAGTCGCTGGAACGAGAGAGGCAGCGCTGTGCCGAGCCCGAGCAATTGACGGCATGTGCCGGTGGGTAAGCATGTCGGGTGGAGAAACGAGGCTCCAAGTACGAGGGTTCAGCACTTCGTCGTTTTGCGCACTCGGCCGACTCCAGCGGCATTGTCTGCCCGAAGGCCAGCTCCCTTTGCATGCATTTGTCTCCAACTTATAACTCACTGGAACTGTCGAGAATTTCAGCCACAGCTTGCGGCGGGGGCGCGCTGTTGTCAAAAGACGACCGTCACACTGCAGCCTTCCGACACTAACGCCCTGAGCAGCCATGGCAAAGCCCAGGGTGCGCGAATGTGTGACATCATGTGTGCTGTATGTTTCCCGCCAACCGAAGCTCATCAAGGTTGGTGGATGCTCATACATGCAAGGCTGCATGTGGATGCGCATGCGCCGGCTGACGCGCCCCTCTCTTCTGCTGCTTCTGCAGAAAAAAAAGAAGACGCACCAGGCAGTATCTACAGACCCGGCGAAGAAGGGAGACCCAAAAAGCTTCGTGTTCCGGCGAGGCAGGCATGGGGTGAGCGGCGCCGCCATTCTTGCATGGCGTCTGTGGGGAGCTTGGCACTGTGAAGCGTGTTGGTGTTCAGCAGCACTGCACCTCCTTCGCAACTGCTTCCATCGACTGCAAATGGAGATTCATGAGACGGTGGAGGCGCCGGCGTCGTGTGGGCTTGACAGGGCGCCCGCGCGGACCCGCCGCCGCATGGCGAGCCGGGCCCCAGGCCTTCCCACGCATGCTTCATTGACGCGTAACAATTTCCGCCGCAGCTGGTCATGGCGGACCTGGAGGCGGACCTGCGAAAGGTGATGGCGCCGCACACGGCGCCGCGGCTGCGCGAGTCCAAGCGCAACGTTTTGCGCGACTTCGTGCACATCGCGGGGCCGCTGGGCGTCACACACTTTCTTATTCTGACCGCCACGCAGCACGCCTCCTACCTGCGCATCACCAAGAGCCCGCGGGTGAGGGCAATGGCAGGGCGGGTCTCATGTTTTGCCATGCAAGAAGCCTCCGTATCATCGAATGGATGTTGCACACCTCGGCGAGTAGTTGCGGCGAGCAGTGCGCTCGCTGTCAAAGGCTCATCAAATGTACTGTTAGCTGTTGGCAAGCCGGGGGAGCTCTCCTGCGCTTTGGGTGACGACACCCGATGACGCGTCTGCTTATCGATTGAATTTGCACCCAGCAAACATCAAAACACATCTCTTTCCACTGTTGTCCAGGGGCCGACGATGACGATGCGGGTGCACGAGTACGCGCTCATGCGCGACATCGCGGCGGCGCAGCAGCGGCCGCGCGCGCCGCAGACACTGTGGGCGGCGCCGCCGCTGCTGGTCATGAACAACTTTGCGGGGCCCGGCCACCTCAAGCTGGCGACGGTGCTGTTCCAGAATCTGTTCCCGACGCTCAACGTCACCACTGTGCGCCTCGCCAGCTGCCAGGTGAGGAACTGGAAAGGTTGTGGTTGCTTATGATCTTGGATCTTTGGATCTTGAAATTGGTTCAGAACCTGGTTCCCGACGCTCGATCTCACCACCGTATGCCGCGCCAGCTGCCAGGTGAGGGCACGTTGGACGAGGTCGCCGGCTGAACGGTTTCCCGCAGAAGAACAGCATGGCGTCTGAGCATGACAGGCAAACCTGTAGCCCACAACCAGCGCATCCGCCGTGCTGCGAAGTTAGGAGCGCCGCGACTACAGACTTCCACAATGTCTGTTGTGGGTTCAACTGTCGATAAGCCCTCAGACGCCTGCTCAGGCATGTCTGTCAAATGACATCAAGTGACATCAAATGATCAAAATCCCACACCTTCAGCCCTGCTACAATCTCTGTCCGCAGCGCGTGGTACTGCTGGACGACGACAAGGCGACCGGGGGCATCTCCTTCTGGCACTAATTTGAAAACCTAAGAGAATAGGAAATACAACCAGCTATAAACCCTAATGTACACCCTGCCCGCAGCGCGTGGTGCTGCTGGACCATGACAAGACCACCGGGCGCATCTCCTTCCGGCACTACGCCATCTCCGTGGCGCCTTCGGGCGTCTCCAGGGGCGTGAAGACGCTCGTCGGCCGCCGCGCGCTGCCCTCCATGGGCGACATGGCCGACGTCTCCGAGTTCCTCACAAAATCTGGCTACGGCTCGGTGAGATCTTTGTCATTGAGACATGAGAGAAAGGCGCTGTGGGTATCTGGGAAGCTGCAAGGGCCGCTGCGTGTGATGCAAACATGGGAACAATCATGCTCCATGCTTGCGCAGGGGAGCGAGGGGGAGAACACAGAGAATTGACGCTGCCGCTGGACCTGGGGCAGCGCAGGCATCGCGCCGTCTTCTTTCTGATGAAACCTGCGTCAGAGATGTGTTGCTGGATTTGCGCAGGAGAGGAGGCGGAAGCGCCGCCGGTGACGCTGGCGCAGGAAGCAGGCAGGACCAGGCAGTGATTTCAGTGGAACGTGTGATTGCAATGCGACGATGCTTGTGGCGCAGGAGAGCGAGGGGGAGGATGCGAGCCAGTCGCGGGTGACGCTGGCGCAGGAGCTAGACGAGCACCCAGTGCAGTTGATTGACGCGTTGCTGACAACGGCATGAAGATTGATCGTCAACTGTGGCGCAGGAGAGCGAGGGGGAGGAGGCGGGGGAGTCGCGGGTGACGCTGGCGCAGGACCTGGGCAAGGGCAACCTCGCCTCCCGCCAGTCGCGCGTGCAGCTGCAGGAGGTGCGGCGCCTCCCCCGTTTTTACATTTTACCTTTGTTTTCAGTGGGCACAAGCTCAGATATCACACCATCACACTATGCTGGCCCTGGCCAGGCTGCAAGTCGTTGCTGGTGCGTGTCAGCAGCTCATAAGCCCTCTGGCAGCACATGCCCCTCCATGCAAAAATACAAAATCCAGGGCGTCGACTGCGCCGACGTTCTGGTGCTGCCGCAGATCTGGTGTGCATGAGCTTGGAGGTCATCAAGGTGGTGGATGGCCTGTGCCTCCTGCTCCGACGCAAAAATCTCAGACATGTTGCTGATGCGCTAACATTCACTTTGTGCCGCACAGATCGGGCCGCGCATGAGCTTGGAGATCGTCAAGGTGGAGGAGGGGCTGTGCGACGGCAAGGTGCTGTTTCACGCGTTTGAGGAGAAGACCGAGGCTGAGGCAACGGCGGCAGACGTGCGCAAGGATGAGGCGCGACGGGCGGCCGAGGACAAGGACTCCCGCCGCAAGCAGCAGGTGGGCTTCTGCGATTGTGTTGAATGTCCGGAGCTGCGGCTCGAGCGGCACGCCATGTGCAAGTTTTTTCTACAGGTGCAAATGCTATAGCAGTCTGGCTGTTCGTCAGCCTCTGGCAGCCGATTGGACACTGTGTGTTGCGAGCACGCATCCGGCTGACTGAGCTGGCTCCAGCCAAACGCTCCGGCTGCCAGCTGGAAATGTGCTCAGCGTTGCAGTTCACGACCTGGACTTTCGACTGCAGCCAACTGCTGCGAAGGCGCTGACAACAATGGTGCAGCGGCACACTGCCGTGGTCTGCAAAGCCCAGCTTGAGCAGTTTGTCATTGGCAGTCGGAATAGGAGATGGATGTTTTACCGATGGCAATCTGGCAAAAGGACTGTGGGAAGAAAACGCGTCGCTGGCGCCAAGCCAGCCAAGAATTCGTGGTGGCAATTGCGTAAAGGGTCGTCAACTTGCTAACATATTGCATGTTTGCAGGAACGAAATGTGCGGCGGAAGGCACCAGCGCCAAGCCGGCCATGAAGCCGTGCTGGCCAGCCGGCTTTCTCAAGTCGTATCAGTCTGACGATGTGACTCTGACAGCATGTTTCATCAATGGCTGCAGGAGGAGAATGTGCGGCGGAAGGCGGCAACAAAAGCGGCCGCGGAGGGCGCCAGCGCCAAGCCAGCCAAGAAGCCCTGGTGGCAGGAGGAGCTGGACGCGGGGGAAGCCGCAAAACAACGGTCCAGCAAGGCGGAGGACGACGCCGCCGCCTACCGCGAAGAGGTGTGAAACATCGCTGTCACTTTGCTGTCGTTCCGTTCAACTCTCTGGCAGGTTCGCACCAGTGGTTGCAAAGCGCTGCAACAAGGCGGAGGACACCGCCGTCCAGCGCAGATGTGCCTGCCCGATCATCAGTCTTATGATGCGTCCAAATGGAATCCTGCTTTGGCGGCACTGTGTGGCGATCAGCGACAACACCCTTTGTCAAGCATGCACCTGGCATGATGGCTTGCACCTTACATATGCGTGGGCCATCACCGTAATGAGCCAGTGTCTGTTTCTGATAGGTCGGCGAGGAGCCAGAGGCAGATTTCTCGGCAGGCCCGAGCAGCCGCACCCTCGCGGCGCGCGCGGCCGGCGGCGGCCGCGGCGGCGGCGCCCCGCAGCGGCCCGCCGGCGGCAGCAGGGCGACCGCCAAGCGGGAGGGGCGGAAGCAGACGGCAGGGGAGGGCATCGGCGGGGCGCAGGGACTCAAGCGGCGGAGGCCGGACGCGGGGCGGGACCGCGGCACGGCGGAGGAGCGGAAGGAGAGGAAGGATAAGGAGCGGCGGAAGGAGGAGCGACAAGGCGACAAGAAGCGGCGGAAGAAGCAGGCCGCCGGCGGCGGCGGCCGCGGCGGCAAGAAGCAGAAGAAGGGCGGGCGGACATGATTTCGCTGCTCTGCGGCTTTGCTGTGTTTGTGGCTGGACTTCTGGACGGCTGGAGAGCTGGTTTTGCTACTGGGTCATTGGAGCATCATTAGTGTGGTGTGACTTCTGCTACGCACTGTCAGCAAAGCTTTCCGACCTATGCAGTTTGGCAGCTTGGTCTCACACGGTCTTGTAGGAATGACGATTATGTCAGTGAGAAGCGTTCACAGCCCAGTCCACGACTGGCCAGTTCAATCGATCGCTGGCACACCCAGTAAATCTGGCACGGCTCTGCAAACTGCTGTGCGTCCTCAACCGCACAAAGGTGACGGCAACATGTTCAACGGATCTGGTTGCAAATCCAGTACGCCCCAGCTGGCCCAGGTGCTGGCAATTTGTCCGCCATGCGTCACTCGTGAATGCTGACACCCTGCCGCTCCCTCCTCCAATCATATCCTGGACCATGGCTGTCAAGCAACCACCCTTCACTAACAAACGTTGCGGGGCTTGCAGCGTGGAGTTGGCGTCAAAGGCTCCCTCACGGCAGACTCGTGAACGCTACATCTGCCTTGTTTATGAGACGGAGGCTCATTCGCTGGTGTCGCCGCTGGTGCTGTCGCCGCTGGTGCTGTCCTCATCTGCATAGCGGATCTCCTGCGTGTGGAGACATGAAGGCAATCAACAAGGCTGCACCCCCAGTGCTGCCCCGGGACAAGGCAACAGTGCACGCTCAGGTCGCGGTGTGTTTCTCAGGAGCAGCAAGGCGCACGATGTGGCGATGCCAAGATGCAAGGTGTGCGTTGAGGTGCTCGGTGGTGAACACTCACCTCGACGAGGTTGCCGGCGTCCCGCAGCTTGTGCCACGCCTCGCAGCCGGAGCACTTGGCCATCACCAGGCCCTTGTCCCACGCGATGGGGTTGACCATGCGTGTTGTGCGCGCGTCTGCATGGCAAAAACACGTAAGTAATTGGTGAGCATACAGTTTGCGGGTCAGGCGGCAAGCCGCGCCGTTGTGCTGCAGTTATGTAAAACTGAGTTGGTGCCAGCTGCAACAGAGCATGGATGCAATTAGTGAAATGCCATGTCCACGGCCGAATGAGAAGGGATGGTCTCAGTGCCGCATGCCAATCGATGTTTGACATCTGAGATCCTTCACAAACGAACCGCTGCACTAGGTTTCAAGTAAGGCATGACGGATGGCTGCGGGCTGACCGCACACGTTGCAGCGGAAGGTGAGCTGCAGGCTGCGGCGCGGCATGTCCAGCTGGATGGTGGCCACACTGCCGTCCTGCGATGGAGCTGCAGCGGCGTCGCTGTCGCTGCTGGCGCCCTCGCTCGACGAAAAGTCTGTGGAATGTAGCCGGCTCCTTTCAGAATGCAGCTGATGCGACAGCAGAGACGCAGATGCACGTGTTGAAGTTCAGGTGCACAAAATCGCCAAATGAGCACCTTGCTTGTAGACTACAGGAAATCTTGCACATCAGCGCGGCGGCTCAAGAAGATACAGGCGCATACGATGACTGCACCTGAGGTGGACAGCTGCAGAGCAAAATCATCGTCATCCGACGCCGCGGCCGGCTTGCCCCTGCCGTGGCCGCGGCGCTGCCCGCTGCCCCAGCCGCGAGCATGTGCCAGCGTCTTGTTGCTGCTGCGCGTGCTGCCACCGGAGACGCCGTGCGTTGCGGCCAGCTGCACGCTGCTGCAACGCAGCGGCTGCTGTGCGCCGCTGACGGGCCGGCGGCACAGTCCAGCAGCACGCGCCGTCTGCTCTCGGGATGTCCGGCTTGCTTGCATGGACGCAGAGGGTCGGGGCGGTCGGATGTGCATTACTGGACCGCCGGTGCGAGGCGCTTGCTGGTGCTGCACATGCTGCATGCCACGCGGCATGGCGGTGCTGTTGAGGACTGTCGGACGCTGCAGCAGCGGGCTTGCATGCATCATGTTGCCTGTTGTGGCTGTCACAATTGAAAATCGTTCTCAAGCGGGCTTCGCGTGCCTTTCGGCCTGCCTGCACGCCATGTGCCGAAAGGCAGGTGCCGAAAACTTGCGTCTGAGTGCTGGACCGAGGGTACGGCTTGCAAATACCAAGGCTGATGGGATTTCTAGCAGGCGGTGCGTCAAGCTTGTGTGTGTTTGGGATGTTTGCTGTGCGCTGTCCGTGCAGATGTTTGCTGTGCGCTGTTTGTGGCAGCCCTCGCTTCGATGTCTCTAACTCCCTTTCTCCGAGACCAGACAAGAAAAGCTGTGCATGCTGCCTGCATTTGCTTGTTTGGTGTCTACAGATCCACTAGGGGATGTCATGAGGGTCTCTCACAGGCAGTGCCGGGTCGGCGCGCTGCTTGCCATCCTATTGCACCCCGAAACCACAGCCGCGCTGTCGTTCCGGAACCATTTCACAGCGGCATGGAGCGAGATGGGCTCTGGAAACACAGCAAACTCTCAATTTGGCTCATCAAAAACTCATCTAGATGAATTTGACAGCAGCACGGCAGAAAGTGACTATGGCGCTGAAGGCACTACCGCGCAGAGCAGGCACCAAGTGAATGGCGTGGTGACGCTGACAAATGGCAGCTACGGCTTCACGTACCGACCAATCGCTGGTGAATGCACCGGAGCGGCAAGCGGCTGGATTCGCACCTGCCCGAGCTCTGAGGCTTTGAAGTAGTGCTGTGAGGACTCTCAAATCTGAAGCGGCATGCACTCAGCCCACAACCGAGACCCGCCGCGATTGTGCACGCATCATACATCATTCTGAATTTGCACTCCATTTCGTAACTGACTCAAACGTTAGTCCGCGACGCAGCCGGACCGGCGCGGGCGGCATTCACGGACTCGCGGCACACGCGTAGCGGCTATGGCATCCTGCACGTCGCCAGCGACCCCGGGTACACGGACGAGCAGCAAATGTTTGCGGCGGGCTAAGCGGAGGGCTGGCTCACGGCAGGTGAGCGTGTCACAATATTCCGATGATCTTGGATGCGAGCCAATGCTTTCAATATGCCATTACCTCAATCGTGAAGGCTGCGCCATGACGCTGGCGCCGGGCCAGCGCTTGAAGTCTTGCTAGCTGCAAGATGGGCTTGGCATCCAAACGAGCTTGGCATCCGTGCACGAATATGCGATGGTGGCTGCAGAGCGCATCTACGACCACTATCACAACATGCGCGGCTTCTTCAACATGTCCAGCAGCGCGCCGGTGGACTGGTGCAGGCCATCTTACCTGCATTTCGAGATTGTGTGGTTGTGTTTGCTGCAAAGGTGACAGGAATAGCCCCGCAGTCCAAATGTGCTCCATATTTGCTGCCCAGGTCCGATTGCATATGCTTCAAATTGCCCAGGTTCTTCGGGATTTTTCCGGATTCTGGGACAGTATTTTGCTTCCTGGACGCAGGCTGGTGGAGCAGGACAAATGGGCGCGGCAGCAGGCCGCGCAAAACGCATCCGACTTTTGGGTTGCCATCAGCGCGGTGTTCACACAGTTTGACGGCCTGCTCGCGGGTTATCAAGCCCGTGTCGGCGCCGCGGCGGAGGCGGCCAGCAATGGTGGCGGCGGCGCAGGCGGCTTCTGGGCAGCGGCAGCAAAGAGGCCGCTGGCGGTGGCGGCGGCGAAACAGGACAGGTGGGAGGGTCGGCTTTGGGGCGCGGCCGGTGCCGCCGCCCCTGACGCGTGCGAACCTGCTGATGGTGTCTGCCGTCGGTGCGTCTTGCCTTGCACAACCTGCGATCGCTTGTTCCCAGCGCGTGCCCGATGCCTTCACTTGCAGCCGACTGCGCAGTGTTCTGGTCTGGTGCCCCAGATCTCGTGCGCGTGGCTTCACTGCTGGAGGTTCCGAGAGCCTGGGCTGTGCCCTGCAGTATCCGCACTGCCTGCAAACGGTCACCGGTGACGCATTCACCGACGATGCAAATATCGCTGACTTGATTCCAGGCGATCTGGGGGACCTGATCCCTGCGCTGGACGCGGCGGCACGGCCGGCGTGGCACGCGATGCAGCCCGCCGAGCTGGCGGCGACGTTTGCGACGCGCGGCAAGTGCAGCGCGCTCGTCAAGGTCACAGGTGCGCAAACGCTTCTTCTGCGGCACCCATCATCTGGTGCTGTCACATCGCCTGTGGCTGCCTGCAGCACGCGTCCAGCCTCCACTGCAGTCAGTGTGGCTGCCCGCTGCGAATAGAGCAAACAATCACATAGTATCACATGATCGACATACATGTACCTGCGTTTATAATTCTTGACATGTGCATGCAGGCGACCTGAGCGACCTGCTGCTGTCGCACTCCAGCTGGTACACGTTTGCGGCAATGCAGGTATGGCTGTTTGGGGCTGTACATGCGTGGATACCATATGAATTCCTGTTGTATACATCTTCTCTGCTGGTAACGTTCACGCACTTGCAGCATTTCTGTTTGGGGGAGGATTACTCATAGAATTCCTGAAACATTCATAGATGATTCATTTGACATGTGCAGCGCGTCTACAAGCACTACGACCTGCCGCTGGCGCACCCAGGGGTGAAACTGCGCCGCGCCTCCTTCTCTAGCTACGCGGGTAATCGTTATTCAGGGCTCGGGTCCCAGTGATTTGGCTGTTGTCCAAACCCTAAACCCTAAATAGCTGTTGCCCAACAAGAACCACGACCTGCCGCTGCCCGGGGTGAAACTGCGCCGCGTTTCCTTCCCCAGCTACACAGGTGGGTGTCACCCTCTGCAGTACCACCTTTGCTTCAGTGATCTGCCACTAGCACGGGCAGCTGACAAGTGCTCAATCTCCTTGCTTCACTGAAGCGCTCACAAGGCACGGCAGCTCCACTTTGCTGCGGCTGGTCGCGGCGCTGTGGTGCGCTGCAGCGCTGCACCACAGACAGCTCTGCAGATCCTGTCGCACTCTAGTTCCGTCATGTTGCCAACTGCAGCCCGGAGCCGCATGCGAATGCGCAGCACAGACCAAACGCTTGTACGTGCAGCGCTCTGGCAGATCTTTCCTGCATGCCCAACCTCTCCATTGTTCCGTCCGCTGCTGGCGAAGTGCTCAGCGACGACGACCTTCACCGCAGTGCATCAAGGCCGCGCAGCGTATTTCTATCTGCTGGACTCCGGGCTGGCGGTGCTGCGCGATTTAGACTGTCCTCGCCCAGCGAGGTTAACAAAGTGCCCTGCATTGCAGGCGCGCTTTCCAGCAACGGCTATCTCAATTCTGCTGGACTCCAGGCTGGCAGCACTTTACCTTCTGACATCAATGAATGTCAACATTTGCCCCGGCATTTTGCCTCCGTCGCAGGCGAGCTGTCCAGCGATGACGACTTCTACCTGCTGGACACTGGGCTGGCGGTGCTGCAGACGACCAACGACATCCTGGACGCCTCTCTGTACGACATGCTGACGCCGGCGTCGCTGACATCCTGGCAGCGCGTTCGCGCCGCCAACATGTTGTCCACCACAGGTGCGCCTTTTGAATGCAGGTAAAAAATGCCTCCCAGAGAGGATTGACTCCTGCTGACGCCTGCTTAGGATCTATATTCCTGGAAGCTGAAACTGGACTCGCTGAAGTCGTGGCGGCGCGTGCGCGCCGCCAGCATGCCGTCCACCACCGGTGCGGTGCTTGTAACAGCAATCTCAACGATCCCCCGGCCACGCAACCCGCCTCAAGCTGCCGACGTCGGCATTGATGACGTTGTGGCAAAGCGTTCGCGCCGCCATATGTGCTGCCAGCAGCTGGTGCCCCCATGGATGTTTGTGCGCAGGCCGGGAAGATGCCTGTTCTCACCGCTTGGCAGCGCAGGCACTGCATGTCCGTTTGCCGCCGGCAGGCCCGACAAGCGCCGTCATGCCATGTGTCCGCGGATCGAGCAGCAAGCTTTCCTGTGCAGGCGAGGAGTGGGCGGCGGCAATCGACCAACACCAGTCAGGCATGCACATTGGCCCGAAGTCGGCATCGCTTTCCGGAAGTGTTGCCCGTCGAGCGCGGCCATTTGTGCCTTGAAATCAACGGCTTTTGCTGCTGTGAGACACACCGTCTCTCAGGCATGTGCTTGTCGTCCAACGTCTTCATATATTCTTCCACTATTCTCTTTGTATTGTGTCTGTGCACGCCCTGCAGGCACCTGCAACAATCAGTACATGGTGGTGGACCTGAAACGCTTCCGCCCGCGCCAGGCGCGCGTTGCACCCCCCTGCCTCCGCTGCGCAGTGCCTACTTGACTTGAGGATGGCATTGACCCAGCCAAATGCATGTTATACCTAAATGCCAATGATCATACCTAAACGCCAATGGATATTGGCCACTTTGCCGCTGCGCTCGCAGACTCTTTTGACGACCTTCCCGGCGATGTTGACGAAACTTGACCCTTCCCTTTCCCCTCGCTCGACACAATCGCACTCATCAACGTCCAGACAAATGTGTGAACATATGTGTGCTCGTGTCAACTTGTCGCAGGAGCTGCAGGCAGGGCTGCTGACAGTCGTGGAGCAGGTGCCGGGGCTGACGGTGGCGGCGGACAAGACGGCCACCCTGGAGCGCGGCTACTGGCCCTCCTACAACGTTCCCTTCTTCCCCGAGGTGACATGGATTTGCCGCTTACTCTTCTCCCGTTGAAAGCGGCTTGGCTGAAAGAGTTTTTTGAACGACAGCTGACGAGACGCAAATGAGACGGCCACCCTGAAGCGCGGCGCCCAAAAGTGTTTGTCGAGCGGCGGACGAGATGGCCACCCTGGAGCGCATATACATTTGGCCCTCCGACAACATGCCCCTGTTCTCCGAGGTGAAAATAACCGCCGCCCCTTTCGTTTCCTATTGCGCATCGCTTCATTAGGGCAATCTCATCGGATCCAGCTGCGACCTGGCAGTACAGGGAGCGGCCAAATGGCACACCTTACTAGAGAGGTGTCCGGGTGGGAAGGAGGGGTGCATTCTTCAGATTGCTGCGCAGAGCGTGCCTCGAAGTGGACCAATGCCGCTTCGCGCCTTACAGACGACCGGCGCTCCGGGTGCCGCGTGGTCTGGCAGGCGCACGCACAGGCGCCAGACAGGCGCACGGCGCTGATGATGCATGCAACGAATCGGCGAACCAACGCAGCTCCCTGGCCTCTCTTTGCAGATCTACCAGCGCTCTGGGTACCGCGCGTTCCGAGAAGCGCACGCGGCGCGAGGTCCAGCGTTTGCGGCGGCGGTGGAGGGTTTGAGCTACCAACTGGCGCCGCGGGCGGCGCTGTTCCGGCGGGACGAGGGCGACGCGGCCGATGTGGCATCGCTGCAGCGCCTGATGCGGTCCAACGACTGGGCGGCCGACTCGGTGCGCCGTCAACAAAAGATGACGCGCATAAGAGAAAACACACGAGAGGAGTTCTCATATCACAGCTCAGTTCAGCGGGCTGCTGAACCTGGCCCTGCGAGACGCGCAACGACGCCGAGTAGCTGCGAATAGCTGCGAAGTTCATTGGTGCGGGCCTCTCTGTGCAGGCGTAGAAAGGAGGGGACACGAGAGCGTGAATGAAACTTGCCGGCGGGGTGCTCTCCTTAACGAACACGAAATTCGAGTGCAGCTCAGCAACTCCCGCAGCGCACCCTGTGCCCAGCCGCTGCGCCAGCTAGTCACGACCACGCGCTGTCCTGCCCCGCATCAAAACAATACTTAGGCTAATCTTCTTAACCCCTGAAAACCCTCTGTCCCTGTCCTGTCCGTGCAGTACTCCCGCAACAGCTCGCTGGGCGCGATCTGCGGGCGCGGCGACGTCAACGCGGGCCACCCTGTGGCGTACGGCTGCCATGACACCAAGGCCGCCAACTTCCGCATGGCGGCGCAGCGCTGGGCGGTCGGCGTGGTGGGCCCCACCACTGCGCAGGTATGCCGTTCATCTCTGGCCGCACTGTCTGCAAGCGAATCAACAACAATGGGCAAAGCGTGGTCTACCCATTGACACGTGCTCAAGAGACCGTCCAAGGGACACCAACCAGTGTGCGCCCCTGCCGTTGCTGCGGTGAGCTTGAGACTCAAGGAGCTCACATGGTCTCGAGGCAAAGGCGTCCAGGCAGGGCATTCGCCAGCATATTCGCAAGGGGCATTACTGATGCTGCTTTGGCGATGCCCTGCCTGGTTGCATGCTGTGCATGACGGATAGGTGCAACTCCAGATCCTGGCGGCATGTGCCAGCTGCCACCTCACCATGGCTGTTGTGCTCTTCGCAGAACACCCTGAAGCCCTTCCGGTGGGACGAGCAGGGCGGCCGATTTGCCGACACGCCGCACCTGGGCCAGCCCCAGGTCTTCGACTTTGACTTTGAGCTGCTCAAGCCCTGGACCTGAGGTTGCTGCGCGACCGGAAACACAGCTGCACACTTCCTGATTCAGATTCTGCAAAGCCGTCGAGCGGCTTGCCGTGCTTGGTGCTCTGCCTGGGGATATTCGTAGTGTGATGGCTTTGATCTAGCTAAGAAATGATGTCAAGTGCTTTGATGAGACGAGCTCAAGGAAGAGCCGCCTCTGCATTGTGTGCGAATGCTTCAGCGTGTTCATGTAGACGATACACGACCAAATCGTTCTGGGCAGAGGCGTGTCAGATGTATGTGTTGCAAGTCTATCGAGTGTCAGTCGCTGCAGTCTGGTTCAAGGTTCAAGAGGACAACAGAGAGCGCCAGAGGACCGGTCCGCAGAGGTGCACTCGCACAGGCATTTGAGTGCGCAAAGCAGTGTGCGAAGCAGTACATTCGCAGCGAGCCTGGGCCACGCTCCACGCTCTGGCATGGCACGTCTACGACCCTGCTCCTGGTTGTGACGCGCGGTGTCACCAGCGGCGGGTCTACTCCGAGGAGATCTTTGTGATCAGGAACTTAGACAGCGGCTGCCGGTGCCCCGTCTTGCGCTGGTAGTGCTTCTTCGGCTTGTGCTTGTACACCTGCGGCGCAGAAAGGGAGGCGGCGGCTCAGAACCGCTGCTGTAGCAGATAAGCTGCAGGTCATGATCTGACAATGCACCTCCTATAACGCCGCCATGGCTGCCCGCCGACGCTGATCGAAATGCGGGCTGCGCAACACCCTGCGCGCCAGCGCTGCCGCGTGGCGAGGCTGCCTATGTGACCGCGCTCTGCAGGGGCCAGCATGTGCAAGCGCCCGAGCGATGCGGGAGCGACGGCAGCAGGAAGTCGTAAAACGCAATTTGGAGAGAACACACGCACAATGATCTTAGGGCCCTTGAGCTCCTCCAGCACGGTGGCCTCCACGGTGATGCCGCCCAGGTAGGGCTGCCCGACGGAAAACTTGCCCTCATGCTTCAGCGCCAGCACCCGCCCCAGCTTGATCGTGCTGCCCGGCTCCGCCTGCGGCGAGTTGCATCCTTCGTGAATTGACGTCAATGTGCAACATTCAACATCGGACAGACCTCCTCAGTCTAGTCAAGCGCCAGCACCCGCCCCAGCTTGATCGTGCTGCCCGGCTCCGCCTGCGACAGATGCTGCCCGGCTCTGCCTGCGACAGACTGTGACATGTGGTTGAAAATTTCAGGAAACGATGTCAACATTGACATAATTTGCCGTTGTGCTTGAGCGGCAGCACACGCCCCAGCTTGATGGTGCTGCCTGGCTCTGCCTGCAGCCTGTCAAACAGCAAGTCGATATGATGACTTCAGTCCACCAGAGCGGTCAATCTCGATCAGAGTGGTCAAGTGGAGCGCCAGCGCCAGCCTGACCATGCTGGTGGGTTTCGCCTGCAGCAGTGGAAACAGGATCTGTGTGCTGAAACTGCCAGAGTTGGCAGCCGCACGAAGACGGGTGCGTGCTGCGCGATGATGCCTTTGCTGGTTGATGTCGTGCACACCACCATGGCAGCCTCCGCCGGAAGGTTTGGGCCTCGGTTTGGCCGCGCCGCTCTTCGCTGACTGCCGCAGCAGGTCCGCCAAGGGTCGCGCGGCAACAGGAAACACGCTCGACACGCACGTAAGGTCTGGTGCCTAATTGCTGCCATGCTCACTGCAAGCTGCTTGCGGGTGCAGCAGCCTCCCATCCTCAGCATGCGCTGCGAGGCATGGACCTCACAAGCATATTTGTAGTTCCGAGTGATCAACCTTCACAAGGCAGGAAACATGCTGATCATAGGATGATACGCACCGCGAGCCGGTTGCAGGTGTACCAGCGGCCCTCCTCCACGATGTGCTGCACGCCGCCGATGTCGATTACCGCGTAAGTGGCTGCCAGGCCGCGCATGGACGGCGGCGTCGCCACCTCCGCCGGCAGCTGGCTCGGCGGGCTGGCCACTGCGCCAGGAGGAGAAAGCAGATGTCATGGCGATGGGCTTTTCGAACAGCACGGTTGGGGCAACCACCAACGGCGAGATCGGCCTGGCCAGCCGGAGCCCCCCATGGACCGGCCACTCCGCACGCAGGTCGGCACAAATAAATGCGGCGCTGAATTCCTGTCCAGGACCCAAAGCGACTCGGGGCTCGCATCGCCAGCGGCGGGGCAGCCCGAAGGGGATCGAGCATCCTGCAGACGATGCCGTGTGTTGATTGGTCTGTCGTATGTGATGACTTGGCAAACTGCCAGCGTTCTGCATGGAGCTGCCGCTGCCGCACCAGCAGGACATGCATATGCTACAATGCCTGACCGCAGTGCCTGTGACTGCCGTCCAAGTGTTAAGACACCAAGAGAGGCAGCCCTCGCTGAGTCGGTCAGTGTGCTGCGAGATCATTCCGACTTACTGACAGGACGTTGCACAAGTGACTGAGGAGCACTGGGCACATCATCGCGCCAGCAGGCCGAGAAGCCCGGATCAACTAAGCTCAACGCTTGCCCCAGCGCCTCCCTGCGGGTTTGCCGCAGAAGCACGCTGCTTGGCCTGCACCACCACGTGCTCAGCAGCCACCGCAATCCCAAAGCTCTGCCAGGCGCAGCTTTTCGGGTTGAGCTTCCAACTCACCCTCTGCTGCGGCTGCCTGCGTGACGACGGGCCTGCTGCACGATTGTCGCCTGTGGGCTGGCGAGGCTGGGCTGAGTGTCCTGGCTGAGGCGCTCCACTGAGCCGCGCTGCGGGTCAGCTGCGGTCTGGCGGCTGTTAGCGGCGGGCAATTGCACCGCGACATCATTGCGGACGCCATGGCTGCAATCGAGTCGTGGCCGGGGTGTGCTGACTGCCTTCTGCAATGCTTGCGGCGTGGCATCGTCATCCTTGACGATTAGGCGCTAGTCATGCTCATATTTGGTCACATTAGCTTCGCCGTCACTCCAGCACACTTCACACGGTGCTGCGATACCAGCTGCATTAAAGTTTGAACGGCAACAGAGCCAAGCCGATTGAATAGCGAGCCCGAGACAGAATGTGAGGCATTAGTGCGCCAGCCGCTGCTGGTGAATGCGGCACGCAACCACCCATCATCGGCTGTCCGACATCAGAGGATGCCTGCGCACTCGCACCCCCGGAAAAAATCCCAACCCAATGCAGAAATACGGCTCTACAAACCAAAAGTTCTGATCAGAGAATCTACGAAACAATCGCCAGCGCAGCTGGCTGCTTCGGGTCAGCCATGGAGCTTGCTTCCTGCACTTCAGACGTAACGCCAGAAGAAGCGAAATTTGCGAAGCGAAAAGCGCGGGCACCGGTTGCCACGGCTGCCTCCTATCCCGGAACCCCGTGCCCCAGCCAAGCCGCCGGCTCAGGCCTCGCCGTCCCCGCCGCCACCGGCTGTTTGGTATTACCCCTGGCCCAGCAAACGCCGCCAGCTTGTATTAGGCCTCGCCATCGTCGCCGCCGCTGAATGGCGGCAGCTGCCCCCGCTGCTGCGCCTGCAGGTGCTGCTGCGCCTGCTGGTTGCGGTGCGCCAACCGCCCAAAGCTGGCGCGGCGGACCGCGTCTGAGCCCGCATTGCTCGGCCGGCGCACCGCCGGCGCCGCCGGCGGCAGCCCGGTGTTGTCCGAGTCGCTGGGCCGCCGGAAGCCGGTAGCAGTTGGCGGGAAGACGCTGCTGGGCGGCCGCTCGTGGGCGCTATTGCGCTGGAAGCCGACGTCTGGCCCGGCGTTGCCAGCGTTGGGCTCCGCCAGCATCGACAGCGGAGCGCTGCCGGGGTCGGAGCCCGGCTGCGGCCACACCACCTTGTTGGCCCGCCGCTGCACATGGGAACAGTGACAGATCCCTCGGCAGCCTGCCTGAAGTAAAGCATGGGTGTCATTTGTCTGCACTCAGAGGCAGAGAGCTGGGCCACTAGGTGGTGGAATAGCTGCATGGTACGATCAGGCTGCAGCACCCGCCATCCTGGCCACTCTGCGCCTCACAATAAGCGTACACCAGGATACACGCACCAACAGCACCTCACCTCTGTAATGACGGCGTCGTCGACTGGGCGGAGGTGTGACGGCATGCCGCCATACCCCATGGAGCTGCGGGAGCCGAACCAGTCCCAGCTGCCCTGCGGCGCGCCGAGCGGTCCCGCGTCCCAGTTGCTGGAGTCGAAGGAATTCGCGCGCGATGCCGCGTCCCAGCTCTGCAGGGCAGGAGTCCATAGGTTTGGCGCTCGTCAGCGGCAAGGCGCTGGCCGGCCGACTTCGTTGCACTGGCAGCCCAGGAAATATTGCATGTCCACGGACTTCCGATGCACATTGGATGAATCAGAGCCCGCGCGCACCCCGGAGTCTGTGCTGTAGGCGCTGCCGATGGCGGCGCTCTGGTGCTGCAGCTGTGCGGCCACGGAAGCAGGATGCAGCTCGCCGGGCTCGGTGGCCGGCAGCGCCGGCCCCGGCAGCGGCTGGCCATCCTCGAAGACCGACGCCAGCGTCGCGCGGGGGACTCTGCGCACGCACGTGGATAGCACTGGCGTCAGCGCGGCAGGCGGCGCAGAACGCGTCGCACGCTTTTGCAGCTGCGCGGTCTGCTTGCCCAGTCCGGAGTCCTTGCAAGGTGTGCATTTGGCTGCCGGTCTGCTATGTGCGCACAAGGCCACAGCATGCCATTGTGACATACCGAGGTGACGACCTCAGCGCTTGCCGTCGGACGTGCTATGCGATCCGTGCTGGACGCACCTTAGCGCCGCCGCCAAGTCCGCCGCCGCCGCCGCCGCCGCCATGGTCGCCATTTGCAGGTCCGCCTTGTCGGCTCGCTGCTCGGCCACGTCCGCACGTTCGTTGGCCTCCGCGATCAGGTCCTGGGTGCGCTGGCTGCTCCTGCGCATGCCACATGCACTCGCCGGTCGTGAAGCTGCACAAGAAACCGAATCGATTCCAGGGCTGGGAAATCCTGATGCTAGCTGGGCGGAATTTCTCGCTTGCACTCAGTATGGTGCGCACCTGCCATTCGCCTGCGCCTGTTGCTCGGTCGCATCTGCCAGGCGCACGTTGGCCTTTGCAATGAACTCGCGCGCAAGCCCCAGCTGCAGCTCCGCCTCGGCCGCCCGCTCTGGAAGCGTGTCTTCCGTGAGAGAGAAAACTCTCGCAGCCTCCTGTGAGCCAGCTGAGGACCCTCAGACGATGTGTGCTGCCCCACGGTGCCTGGAGACCGCCGGCGTGATCCACATCAGCATGCGACTTGATTCAAGCCCGGTAGTCCAAACACTCTGAGACTTGATTCAAGCCCGATAGTCCAACCACTCTGCGCACAGCCGCAAGACATGGCAGTGGCTGGGAGCTCACCTCGTCCAGGTTCGAGTGCGCGTGTGCACGAGTTGCGTCTGCGAATTGAGCGTCTGCATAGTAGTTGTGATTCCTGCATGCACATCATCGATCAATTGAGTCGCTCGTAAGCCTGCAGCAGAAATATCTGGGAACGTGAACGTTTTTCACCTGCTCAAGGCGGCCGCACCTGGCCGACGGTGCTGGACGTGGTCCCTGGTCAGTCTGCATAAGCACTGTAGAGATTGATCGGCAGCGGCTGCAAGTCAAGGAGGCTGGGAGCCGCAACACCCGCCAAGAAGGCGTCAAGGAACCTGCGAATGAATCTCAGAAGATTCAACAGGCGCATTCGCGGGCAAGTCTCACTTGCCAGTATGCAGGCTCGAAATGACAGGTTGCGACATGGACTCCTGCAGAATGCGTTTGTAGTGGGAAGACACGCTGGAGCGCCTGAACATGTGGACTCAATTCATACGTGCACCGTGAAGGGTGTCTCGTCGCCGCTACAGAACTCGAGCAACATGGTGCTACTTACCGCTTGAGATCGAGCCTCTTCCAGTCCCCCGGAGCCGCTGCACTGATACCGTACCGGAGCAAGACTCCTTTGGAAGATGTGTGGTTGTGTCAGCAGCGTCGCGGAGGATCGCGGAGCAGTATGCCTGGCGGTGTCTGCACCGCAACTCAGAGGTGGAGCAACACTGCAGAAAGCGATCTTCCGAGGTCTGGGCCGATCTGGGACGTGAAAAGGACAGCAGATTGGAGCTTTCCTACAGGGAAATGCAAGGAGCCCCAATCAAAGCCGATCAAGCCGAAAAGGAGCCAGTAGAAAGGAGAGCCAATCATGAGGCGGCATCTTGGAGAAGCTGAGATGAAGTTGAGTCTTCTTCACAATTGAGTGCAACGGCCTCCGCATTCCGGCAGTACCGTATCTCGATTGTGCACCGTCAACTTCGAAGCACCTGCGACTTCCTCAGTTGCAGCTCCCGCGAACGAATAGCAAGGTGAGCGTTGTTGGCTGATGGCTGCCCGGCCGATATTCGTTCCCAGCTGAATGCGAATGCTTCCGAGCTACAGTGCTTTCACATGCACGGGGGTCCTATTTTCTACTCATGCTCGATATCTTCGCACACGGGGGCCTGCTCGGACGCTGGCCCCCGTGTGTCATCGGCAAGGAGTGGGGTGGGAAAGCGTATGCCAGCCGGTTCGGGACGGGAAATAGGAGCGAGCTGGTATCAGACGATAGCACATGCACGATCCCGTTTCTGCATCAGTTACGGCACATTCCTGCTGCCGTGTACGCCCGCGGTGCCGTCCATGCTCGGTTCGGGAACTGCGCGCAGTCAGCGCATCCCTTTCGGAACGCTGGCCTCCAGCCGAATGCTGTTGATCTCGGCTGGCATTCAGGACCTGCTGGTGCCTAATGTGCCGCTCGTCGAGGAGCAGCCGCGCAGGTGCAACACAGCTTCGTATAGGCATCGCTTAGGCATAGCTTCTGGTGCCGCCGCCCTGATTCCTCGAAGGGCTGCAAAAGTCCCGGAAGTGGTGTGTGTAACAGTCACAACCGGCGCGCGCGTGCATCGCGACCCGTAGGAACATCGCAGCTGGCCTAGGGACTTGCGTAGCTACCTTCCACAACTTCAGTTGGGCAGCGTGCCACATGGGGGCGTGACATCCTCTGCTGCAATTGCACATCTCCGTCGCCCATCATTTGTCGGCTGTGTTGTCGTGGCCCAGAACTTGCTGCATCTTGCGTGCATCACTAGGGATCACCACTTCCACTGGCTGACTTACTGCCATTGGCTCATCGCAGATGGCGAGCATCACCGGTCGCATCATGCATGCGCTGAACCTGGACGCGAAGACGGGTGGGCCGCCGCCGGACTCTGAGGACACGTCTGGCGGCGTTACCAGTGGCACCACCTCCACCGATGCCACCTCCGGCGCCGTCGCGCCGTCGGTGACTGCCAGCCCTGTCGGCCCCGGCACCAGCCAGACATCCGACAGCGGCACGGCCCACCTGCACGAGGGCGGCGTGAACAGCACCACCACCTCTACCGGCACGACCTCCAACACTGGCACCACTGCGCCTTCAGTCACAGCCAGCCCCATCGGCCTCGGCACCAGCCAGACATCTGACCGTGGCACGGCCCACCTGCACGAGGGCGGCGTGTCAGCAGCCGATGGCAAGACGGCCCACCTGCACGAGGGCGGCGTGGCGAGCCGCAACACGACCAGCAGCAGCAACACGACCGGCGGCAGCCGCACGATTGCCAGCACCGGCATCCCCGCCACCACCTCCGCCACCGCAAACCTGCCGGTGCACCTGTCTTCTCAGCTTTGTATGCGCATGCACTCTGGCTGCTCAGCTTCGCCGTCTTGAGGACATGCAGCAGCATGCTGAGTGTGCTCAAGCTGCGACACTGCGGAACCGCTTTGTGCAACACACGCATTCTGCGCCCTCCAATGTCACAGCAACTGCATGCAAAGCGCGCTTCTACCTTGTTGTGCCTCGCATGAGTGCCCCTGCTGATGTGAAGTGGTCCTCTGCGCCGCATGCAGTCCCGCAGCACTCTGACGTCGTCCGATGAGCACTGGGACAAGGCTGCAGCAGCAACGGAGGAGGCCCGCCGCCAGGTGTGTCATCATTTGCCGCCCGACTCACGATGTCCACGTTTCCCCTGCCGCTTTGTCGCCACAACTGCGTGGTTTCGGGGTTTCCCCACCTGTAAGCGCTTCCCGCTGCACAGGCTCAGCATGAACAGCACAGCTCAAACATCGCTGTATTTCGCATTGCGCCCCTGTCTTACAAGTTTCCGAACTCTTGGACAGGCGCTGCTGGTGGAGGAGGGAGCGCGCTCGCACCGCGAGGCAAGCGAGGAGTACTACAAGTCCGAGCGCGAAGTGACGCAGGCGCGCCACACAGTCGAGGAGATCGAGGTGCGCTTCCTTTGCCATTCTGCAACTGAAAGCTATCACTGCGCGCGCCGTCCAGCTGTCCCGCCCAGCTGCTGCATGCGTTCATGCACCCCAGCCCTTCTCTAGCGCTGCCGCAGACCAGCATCCGCAGCCCCTGGGGCTGCAGGCGAAGCATGCACGGCCTTGCCAAACTTTCTCCTGCTTCATACAACCTCCTGTTCGGACACTGTCAAACCCATTGGTGCCCACGCAGACCCGCATCCGCAACCTGGGGTTGGAGGCAAAGCAGACGCGGCTGAAGACGTCGCGCGGTGCATATGAGGCGGAGATGGCGCGCCTGTCGGGGCTCTACTCCTCTGCCGATGCCGCCCGCTCCAAGGCCAACGCCGTCCAGGACGACGTCAACGCCAAGGTGAATGTTTCTGGTCTGTCTCCTGTAATACAGGGTTCTGCCTGTCGGGTGTGCACTCCTCCGCCAAAGCCACCCGCTCCATGGCCGACGCCATGCAGGACCATGTCAACGCCAAGGTGCGCACCTCTTGCTTGTCCAGTTTGTTTCTGGCACTCGGTCGAATTTCCCGTGTTTCTTTCTTGTACACCTGCTCTGCTGACGCTGCCCGCTCCAAGGCCGACGCCGTGCAGGACGATGTCAACGCCAAGGTGTGCTTCTGTCGCTAATCTCGCACGAACCACATCAGGAAGACAGTACAGCCAGCGCCTATCTCACTGCAATGCCGCGCTTGTGCAGCGAGCATAGATGGCTATGCTCCTATGTTGAGGCAAACTTTGCCGCCTGCAGGGCCATGAGCTGGAAGCCTGGTGTAGGAAAGCAGGCTGTACTCGGACCGGCTGGCAGCCTGGGAACAAATCAAATATGAAATTCTGTACTTTATTTCCTGTCGCAGGGCCACGAGCTGGAGGCGCAGGTGCAGGAGAGCAAGCTGTACTCGGACCGGCTGGCGGCACTGGAGGCGGAGCTCCTGGAGGCGCGCGCCACGGAGCAGCAGTCCCGCCAGCGCCATCAGGAGCACCTCGGGCAGCTGGAGCCCCTGCGTAACAAGCACCGCCACCACAAGGCGCGAGGCTGATCTCGCAGCTTCGTTGGCTGCTTCTCCCTTTCCTCTAAGATGTTTAGATGATGATCAAAACTGCACTGTAGACATCCTCTTTACGCATTCTCACGCTGAGACTCGCGTCACTTTGAATGCTTACGCAAGCGGAGCGCGACAGGCTGGTGCCGGCGGTGGCGGCGCTGCTCACCCTCGTCGTGTACACAGCATCTCTGATGTATCTCCTTTGGATCATCAGGCAGTGCGCGACAGACTGGCGGGCGCGCTGTCGAAGCTGCAGGCGGCGCTGGACGAGGTGCTGACTTCGCAGGCAATGCTGTCGTTTCCTTTTGCTTCCTGTCTTACATCTGCTAATCATCAACCCACGCAGGCGGAGCGCGCCAGGCTGGCGGGCGCGCTGGCGAAGCTGCAGGCAGAGCTGGACGAGGTACGCGGCCGCGAGGGCGTTGCCTCCCGCAAGCTGGACGGCTACCGCGCCGAGCACGAGGGCCTTGCCGCCGAGCTGGCCGACCTGGAGGCCCACCTCCAGCGCAAGGTGTCTTTCCGTTTTCTTTCACCTCAGAAACCTGCCCTTGAGCAGTGTCAGAAGCACGAGGGCCTTACTGCCGAGGTCGTCGACCTGGATGCGCACCTCCTTTGCAAGGTGGTGACTGCTCCCTGTGCTACAGTACTACAAATTCTGCAACCATATCAGCACGAGAGCCTCGCTCCGATTCTGGCCGACTTGAATGTATATCGAAGCGCAGGTTTGCAACCCCCGATGCCGTGCCAAGGATTTCCAGGATCGTCTTTTGCCTGTTCCCGTCCTGCTGAGTGCCTCATCTGTTGCTGACGCCTGCTTCGTCCCTGATTTTCGTCAGGAGCAGGAGAAGGCGGCACCCCGCACGGAGCTGGACAGCCTGTTGGGGCAGCTCAAAACACATCAGCAGCAATTTCATCAGCGGCATTTCCGTCCATTTGTACTGACGGCTTCCTCCTGTTCAAATGTCACAGGAGCAGGAGAAGGCGGCACGCCGCGGGGAGCTGGACGGCCTGTCTGGGCAGCGCGAGCACCTGCTGGGTCTGCTGGGCCAGAAGCGTGCGACGGTGCGTTCATCCCCTTCCCCGTGCCGTGCTGTGCATCTGCTGGTTCAACCTGGCGCCAGCGCCGGCGGGACTCGATAGTGTCGCCGCTAGTGCTTGTTGTCGCCTGCGTACGTGTCCGCCCGCGTCTTCTGTCGCCACAGGTCCAAACAAGACATTGCGGGATTCCTCTGCCGGCAAGCGGATGGTCACTGTCGGCGCTTGCCGTATTCTTACAGGTGTCGGGAGCTGTCTGAGGAGACGCCAAACCGCTGAGTTTCTGCTGTACATGAACCACTAAATCGAGCGCTGCAAGTTGCGGTACTAAGTAGGAATCCGATGAGACTATTCAGAATTGGAGGCGATCGGCCGCAAGCGTTGTGATGTTTTGCGCTGCCCTGATCTGCAGGTGTTGGAGCTGACCAAGGAGACGCAGGAGACAATGGCGCGCGCTCAGGCGCAGTCCAACGCCGCTGACGCCCAGGCCGCCAACCTGCAGCAGGTGGCTGACTGTCTCCGCGCTGCAGTGGTGATCTGTTGAGGTCGTCACTGCAAATATCTCCCCCATTTGATCGTCTTGCATCAGGAGGCGCTCCCTGGGCACCTTTGGGTTTGACGACACTCTGCTGCATGCGCAATTCCCATCGGTCTATGCAAACCCGTTCTGCTCTGCCACAAGTACAGCACAGGCCAAGGAGAAGCTGGCCAGCGCAGCGCAGCATAATCGCTTCGTGCGTTTTCAATGCCGAGAAACGCTGGGTCTTAGTTGACGCTCTGCAATCTACCCCGTAGACCAAGGAGAGGCTGGCGGCGAGCGAGCGCAGCGTGGACGCTTCTCGCACGGCGCTCACCTCTGCTGTCGCTGAGTCGCGCCAGCTGGAGGGCGCAAAGCGCTCCACCGCCAGCGACGTGGAGAGCTACGCTCAGGTGTGAGAACATCAAGACGCAACACATTGACCCACAAGCTGGATGAGAACAAACAGAAAACGCGATGATGTACGTCGGCCGAGTTTGAAGCGCTCTACCGCCGGCGACGTGGGAATCCTTGCCCCGGTGGCAACAGGGGTTGAAATGATCATCGAGGAGGGAGCTGCCATTAGCGCTGATGAGCGCTCCAGCGCTGGCAAAGTGAAGAATGAGCTCGGGTGGGAGGGCGCACTGCTCGTGATGCTAGTCCTGTGGCAGGTTTCCCCTGAGGCGAGAGCCTTGGCCCCGGGCAGCTGCTGCAGCCTCTGCACCTCTGCATTCTCGGTGCTGTGCGCACAGCTCCCGGAAAGCCCTCCCCCGTCGTTCAAGAATCTGTGTCCGTTCCGCCGCAGCAAGCGTCCGCAATCGAGGCCGGGAGCTGCGCGGTGTGCACAGCTTCTTCTCAAGCCGTGCCCTGTCCCTCACATCTATGTTTGCTCTGCTGCAGCAAGCGTCCGCGATGGAGGCCGAGCTGCGCGCCGCCAAGGACAAGGTCGACCTCGCACAGGCGAAGAAGGTGTGTCTGGGGTTCTAAATTGTTCACAGCCTCCAAATGGCCCCGATGCACTTGCTTCACCTCCATTCCTGGCACCATGCCTCGCTGGCGGCTGTTCAAACAGACCAGCAATCAGACTTTCCCGAGAGGGTGAGGTGTGCACAGTGCTGATGTTCATCAGCGCCCATCTCCTGATGTGCACACGCTTATATCCGCGTGTTCACCAACATCCAAATGCTCATCAGCGCATCCTGATCCTGATGTTGATGTTCATCAGCGTGTCCACCTCGCATTCTGATGTGCATGTCCATTTTGTGTTATGTAGGAGGAGCTGTGGGAGCTGGCGAAGGTGGAGGGCGGGGCGGGCGACCAAACGTCCGACACGCACTACGTCAAGAACGTCGCTGGTGCGTCTTTCTGACTGGGTCTGGGAAGCCGGAGAAGGAGGGAAGAGGATTGTGCATCTTTTGGGATGAGATGGAGAGATAAGGTTGAAAGAAGGAGGGGTGGGTAGCTGCACGCCCCACAGCCTTGCATGCGGGATCTGGCGGCTGTTAACTCAAAAACAGCTGTCTGACGGATATTTCTGCTGTCTGACGCGTGCTTCTGCTGATGTGTACACGCAGAGCCGCACGGCGAGGACCCGTCCAAGATGGTGACCAAGTCGGACCTCACCGAGAACCTCGCCGGCAAGATCGAGTATGGTGAGTGTCCTGTGTTGCTGCGCAGAGCCGTTGGAAAAAATTGTGCCAATGTTTCTCTCACCTGCTGACCACGGCTGTTGCGCAGGCGCGGACAAGATCCTGCACCACCAGAGAGACGGCACCGTCCAGAACCCGCCCCGGGTTTGAGCGCACTTGACCTGGAGGGGGGACTCTCGCAGTGTGCGGCGCTGCTGCGGTGATCTAACGGGCAGTAGCGCACTGGTTAACTGGTGCACTTGTGCACTGGTGGCGGCCTGCGGATGAGCGTGGGCGTGGAGCAAGGCTGTGACATGGGCGCTAGTCACACAGGTCGACGTTCGATTCGAGACAGCGTCTCGCAGCTAGCGTTTCAAGATAATTTGTTGGCACTCGAGTCGAGCCGATTTGTCATTTGAAAGGCGTGCGGCTTTGACCGCAGCGTCTGCTGTGCTACTGTAGATGGTATGTGGCTCGCCCTTTGCGCTTTGAATTTACGTCGATGTTCACAAAGCCTTGCTGTCAATGCACATACAGCATGTTCCCCATTCTGATTGAGGATGTGCACATCCTCACACGTGTGCTGAGCGGTGTCAGTGGCAATGCCCACTTCTTTCCGCCCGACGCTGTCTCGCCACCTTGCTCACTGCCTCCCGCCCGACGCCATCTCGCCATCGCAGCGCTGGTTCATCGAAGGCTTCACAAAACGCTCTCCATGAACTCGTGTCCTCTCCATTATTCTTCTAGCCATATCGGATGGTAATACCTAGTAACCCGGTACACCTGCAGTTTTTCTCGCCCATTCCTGTCGTTTTCAACAACGAAACAAAACATAAATCACTCACATCTTGCTTCCTTTCGCGCTTCTACGAGCTGCGGTTGCGTTCATTCCGCTGGCATCCGGACAGTCGCAAGTCTCGTGCTGACTCCGGATTGCAATACAGTCGATCGTTGCGAGTTCATTCGTTCCATTAGGAGCGAAAGTCCTTTGCAAGCCGTAGCTGCCATCTCGCGGCCCTGCTGCAGGAAACGCGGGCTTCGTTCGCCATCGTGCCGGCCCAGTCGTTTCTGCGGTGGCTCGCAACGATACCACAAGCACACGAACCGGAAGTAACGCTCAGAACTTTCCAATAGACATCGAGCTCATGGACGGCGCGTCAGGCTTCGGGTGTGGAGGCATGGGCGACATGGTGCGACCACTCGCATGCTTGATCTGCGCCGCTGCCAGCAGAACGCTGCGTCCACCACTGGCATCCGTTGTATTCTGTTAGTATAATATATGTAATGCTGACATGCACCGCAGGAGTCGAGCTTCAAGGCGTTCCTGCAGCAGCCACAGAACAAGGCGCTTGTGGAGGCGCACCAGCGGAAGGAGGCGAAGAAGTTCTACAGGGCGCAGGATAAGCAGCTGAACCGGGAGTTTCGCGCCACGGTGGGCACTTTCGCGCCGCGGTGGCCCTTTGTCAAAATAGCTACACTGCCAGTACCGTCCGTCAGCGGGATGCGGCCCGCACAGGCGCGCATCATGAGCATCAGCTGCTCTGGGCGACCCTGGAGCTGATCCGACAGTGTCAGCCGTTGAAGCACCTGATACAAATTGTCGCGCTTTGCTGCAGGTGCTCAACTCGGGGGGAGAATCCAAGAAGTGCATCGCGGAGTTTCTGGCAATTCCTGCGCTGCGGCGCGTCATCAGCACCTTCGCCAACGACCCCTGCGGCCAGTTCGCCGACTGGTCCACCAATCCACAGGTGCGTGGCATCAATAGAAACGTTCGTATTTCATTTTGTTGAGTCGAGTTTCTTGTTCCGTATGTTCCATCATACTGCTGTCTGGATGTGTCACGACGCGCCTGATCCGTGATTGAGTTAGCCTGAGCTGGTACCACCTTGTTTGGAGCTGTGCTGCCCCACCAAATCGGACTGTAAGCAACTGGATGGATCACAGTTCTGCCGCCGCGCAGGTGCTGGAGATGCTGAGTGAGGCGAAGCGCATGATCGACGAGGGGCGCATCACCGCGGAAGAGCTGGACCGCAATCTCATGATCAATCTGCAGGTGAAACAGGCACTGATGACGCACGCCATTCCAGTTGTTGCATGAGAAACGGAGACTGGATGCAACTCCAGCCGGACACGTCGGACACGTCGGTCACCACATTGCGCACCTGTGTAAAAATCACAGCCTCGCATTTGCGTCTTGTGTGCACCAAAGGGGCACACTGCCTTGCAATACGAGTGCTCCTTGCGAGTATGGCGCATACATGCGACGAACACAATACAGATGGTTTTGACTGCTTCTGCAGATGACGACAGCGCAAGACGGTGAGGCCCGGAAGAAGCTGGAAGCAGAGCAGACCGTGCGGCTGCCCATCGACCAGCTGGTCGGCGCGCTGAACGAGCACGTGAGTTCTGTTAATATATCTGTCGCTTTTGTGCCTGTTCTGCCGCCTTCCATGTGCGGAACTGGAGTCAGATGTTGACGGATAGGTCCCACCAAAATGATATGAGGCCAAACGGGCAGGGGCAACAAGGAGTACAAGGAACGAGGAGCGAAGGATCTGGAGGGGGCGCAGTCCAGAGCTTGCAAGACGGCAACATCCAGACGCGTTTTGTTTTCATTGCGCAGCTGGAGGAGCGGCGGCAGGGGAACGAGAAGTACAAGTCACGGGACCTTGACGGCGCGCTGCACCACTACGAACGGGCTCTCGCCATCGTGGACTACGTACGCGGTGTGTCGCCGGCAGAACAGGTGATGCCAGCACATGCGCTGCCCAACTTCTGGGACAGAACTGGGGTGGATCTGTCCTGTCGAGTGCCAGGGTTTTGACGGCAGGAGCTGACAGGAGCACACTTGCGAAATGCACTGTGGAAGACGGACATGCCTTTGAGCTCAGTGCACAGGCAGACCGGCACGCCAGTTTTGTTGCGGTGGAACTGACTCCAAAATGGCATATCCATTCGACGACCAGGAATGACCACCTGCACAGGCGGAAGTGAATGCAAATAGGGTGGCGGTGCTGCTCAATATCGCTGCAGTCGCGATGGCACGCCAGCAATATGGCACCGCAGTAGCATTCTGCGGCCGGGCGCTGGCGCTTGAGCCACGCAACACCAAGGCGCTGCTGCGGCGCGCAAAAGCGCACACGCGACGCCACGAGCTGCAGGTGAGCACACCTGCACTCCCTGCAGTCTGCCATCGAGACAGTTGGATCGAGATCGAGACAGTTGCAGTCACATACAAGCTGCGCAACACCAAGGCGCTGCTGCGGCACGCGAAAGCGCACATGCGGCGCCAAGCAGCAGCAAGTGGGTCTTGCGGGTTTCCTGACATGGTACATGCAGGTCTGTCGGCTGCTGGTGTCACATTCAACAGCTTCTGGGTGGCAGTGCAGCGCAGACCGTGGTGCACGGCCAGGCAAGCAGCTGACGATGCCAGAGTGGCCTTGCCTCACTCTGGCTCGCAGTACCAACCTAACCCTGTAGACAGGCTTGGTTGTAATGTGTCTGGTGGCATGTTGTCAGTTTTTAGGTGCAGAGCGCGCAGCAGGACCTGGGGGAGGTTCTGGAGATCGAGCGCAGCAGCATGCGGGCCTCAGCATGACAGCTTTGTGATCATCTGAGGTGTCTGACGACAGCCGCATTCGTACGGCGCAGAGCGCGCAGCGGGATCTCGGGGAGGTACTGAGGATCGAGCCCGGCAGCGCCGCCGCGACGGAGGCTTTGGAGGCCCTGGTGCGGGCGCGGGAGGCGCAGCGGGCGGCCGACAGGCAGCTGGCTGCAAGCATGCTCACGGCAGTACAGGCGTGAGTGGTGTTGAAGAGTTTGTTCCCGCAACCGCCGCTGCCACGGAGGTTCTGGAGGCCCTGCAGCGGACTTGAGAGGCGCAGTGGGCGGCCGACAGGCAGCTGGCTGCCAGCATGCTGACGCCGTGAATGGTCTTCGGAATGTTGCTCCGACGATTGTGCCACTGCGGAGACTCTGCAGGCCCTGCAGCGAGCTTGGGAGGCGCAGCGGGCGGCCGGCAGGCAGCTGGACTGCAATACATACTGCAGTTCAGTTGTGAATGGTAAGGGATCTGCTAAGGGATCTGCTCTGGCAGCGTCGCCGCCGCGGAGGCGCTGGAAGCCTTGCAGCGGACACGGGAGGCACAGCGGGCGGCCGACAGGCAGCTGGCCAGCAGCATGCTCATGAACGTGCACGTCTTCGCGTGAAGACGTGAATGGATTCCGTGAACAGCGTTCGATCTGGTTTCTAGTTGCTGAATCTACTCTGCTGTCAAAATATGCAGTGCCTTTGCGTCCCGATTCAAGAGTTTGAGGTGCCTCATTTGGTAATTCAATTCCTGCTATGGCCGCGTGGCATCGTTTCCCCAGATTATCAGCACCACACACATATACGTTTGCAGAGCCACCCTCAACACGCTGCACCCGCACGGCAACGAGGAAGCAAACCTTCTGCCACCACACGATCATTCGGCGGACGGCGACCAGCCTCGTGCGAGATCTGTGAGCATGTCGACTCAGCAGGTGAGGACGTGGAATGTTGAAGGCGTTCTCAGACGCAGCACAGACGGCACAACCCAAAATCCACTCCAAGCAGCGGCTCGACATATCGAACCTCAGACAACGAGGCGCAGAAAGGTGCGATCTGTGCAATTGTCTCGACCGGCAAGCAATACGCCCCCGCAAAAACAGGAATTCGTGTGTCTGCTGCACAGCTCTTTGTGCACACGACGTGCACCGATTTCGCCGTGTGAAAGCTGCGCCACGACAGTTTTATTGGGTTAAATGGATCGAGAGGTGCATGAGCAGAGTTATTGCATGCAGTTCAACCCTCGGCCCAGCCGGTTCTGCTGAACTGGCCAGGGTTTCCTCCCTGCCCCGTGCAGCTGCAGGCAACAAAGTCATACAAGTCTCTGCGGAGCCTCTTGGCGGTGTCTGGTGCACCACAGGCACCCGAGACATGCCTGCAGTGCAGGGCTGGCAGCTGAGGCCGCCACCGGTTGCGCTAATTACCATTGATGCCATGGACACCCAACGTGAACTCAACCCTGCCAGCTTGTGTGTTGCAGGAAGGCAAGACAGGTCGCCTGCACGTGCTGGCTCAGAAGGTTGCCGGCATGGCCATCCTCGGCCATGGGCACAGCCGTGCCCAGGGGGACCAGGTGTGTTGCGCACATCTTCTTGGACTTTGTACTTTCTGGCAGAAGACATGCGGAGATTCCCCATTGTGATACTGCATACGCAACTCGTATGCAATGTGCTATGTGCGTGCAGAAGTGTTACATGTCATCCGTGCCTCATTTCATTCGCACCAACAATACGAGGTTCACACGCAGACCGCCGAAGGGACCTCCACCACCACGACTGCCGGTGGCAGCAGCCTAGTGTCCGACCCTCCGGCTTCGCCACCGGCTGCGCAGCCGAATGTCGGCGGTCCGGTGGCCGGCGGCCCGGCGCCCATCGCCACACTCGTGGAAAAGGTTAAAATTCCTTCTTTTCGTTTTATTTGCACGCACAATGTAGGCACGTCAATCGCCAAGGGCGTGGAAAGGGTGACGGCCGTCCACATACTGGTAATCCACACAATTCCGGGTAGCCTGTGCACAAGGTTTCAGTTTTCTTTGCTATGAGCTTTTCCGTTTTCCCAGGCCGAGCATGCAGGTTCCTTGAGCGCATGCGTGATGACCAGCAGGCGCCATAGTGTGCCAAAAGTGCAGAACTTTGGCGGCCATGCCAACGCATCCCCCTGCAACAGGTGGTGTCCGAGGTGGTTGCCGTCAAGATTGGCATTGGTGGCCGCAGAATGATGCTGCAATGCCCTCTGCGTGAGCTGATAGAGCAAGAGTAGTGACATTGCTCCGCCCGATCGGCAGGCGGAGGTGCGTCCAAGGTGATGACGGCCAGAATCGGCAGCGCTGAAAATGACACGCCTTGCGCATGTGCAGATAGTTCATTATCAGTACATCATATCACCGGCAATGATCTGTTCGATGCGCAGGCGGAGGTGGTGTCCGAAGTGGTGGCCAAATTTAGCATCGGCGGCTGCCAATTCACTGCTGTCCTGCCTTGAGCATGTGGAGGGAGTGCCAAATTAGAATTACAACGTAGCTATGACAACGACTTGTTCCTTATTTCCCTGAACAGGTGGAGGTGGTGTCCGAGGTCGTGGCCGCCAAGATCGGCGCCCGCATCGCCGACAAGCCCCTCTCGCCTGAGGTAAATCGAACAGAACCGATGCGCCTATTTTCAGACAGGTGTGGGCAGCATCCGAAGCTGATGTGCTATCAAACAAGCAGCACTGCTGCGATGCCCTACTTTGATTGGTGCGTTCATCCGTGCGAGCAACGAATACAAGATGGGGGTGCACTTCTGCCATGCCCGCGGCAGGATAACCGCGTGCAGTTTGGTTGAGATGTGAATATCTTGATTGCACAGGCCGACGCGGAATGGAAGAAGTGCAAGGAACTAACGGAGAAGGCGCAGCAGCTGTCGCACCATGCCCAGGTGCCCTTTGACACACACACAAAGGGGAATGTCGCAAACAAAAGGAGGTACTATTGCTCTCTGGGTGCCGCTGACTTCTAGGCAATGCTTTCTGCAAGGCTTTCTGTACCGGATACTCTAATTTCCGTATACGCCATTGTACATCTTGTCCGACATCTGCAATGCAGCTCAAGGCGGCAGAGAGGCGCTCTCCGCACCAAATGCTGACGATATGACCTGGTTTGTACTCTCCGCCTTTCCTGCAAATCGAGCACTGCACCTTTGCAGGTCAAGACGGCGGATAGCGCACGCCTGGCGGACCTGGCGGAGGCGGCGTTCTGCGTATTGCCCTCGCGGTTTTGACTGAACATCACCCAAGCAAACCCTTGCAAGGTTCCTGTGAACACTGCAGGTAAGGCGGCGGAGAGCACGCGCCTGGCGGACCTTTCTCCACTGAACGCCGGCGATTGATACGGTGCAAAACCCACAGGTTTCACGTATTCTTACTGTGGACCTGCAGGTGAAGGCGGCGGAGAGCGCGCGCCTGGCGGAGCTGGCGGAGGCGGCGCGCCGCAAGGCCGACCACTTCCGCGTCACCGAGATCGAGCTGGAGGTGCATTGAGCGGCATGCAAATACCACTTCGCAGGAAAAATCTCCTTCATGCAATTGAACCGGGACGATGAATGAGGTGTGCCGCAAGGCCGACCACTTTCGTGTCACCAAGGTCGAGCTGGAGGTGCGAAAATGCACCAGCAATCTCGGTAGAAACCAGCGAGGATTCACCAATGCTGCAGCAGTCCGACCACTTCCGCGTCACTGAGATCGAGCTGGAGGTGCAGTGCATCCACAAGTTTGACCTAACGAAAACAATGGTGCCTGATGACGAGACGTGCTGTGTCACCGAGATCGGGCTGGAGCGAGGTGCGCTGACAAATATACTCTTGCACGCTGCTGGAAGCTGGAAGCTTTCTGCTGTCTGGCGCTTGCCACGTGAAAGGGCTGCCGACCCCAAGGGGGAGAATGCTGTCAGTGACTGCACTCACTTTCCCACGCAGCGACGCATCGCGGAGGTGAAGGAGGACCGTGCTGCGCCCATCGCTGTCGTCCACTTCCTCATAGCTGAATGTTCATATTCTGCCTTGAGTCCCATGCCAGCCATTCTGAACCGTCTGAGCAAGTTTATTGTGTGCAATCAGCAGCAACGCAGTGCAGAGGTAAAGGAGGACGGCTGCGCAAATTCTGTCCGCCATATCTGGGGCTTGCATTTTTTCCAGTTCTTATCGTTCGCACCATATCGACTCTGTCGTCGCTGTCTATTGCAACAACGCACCGCGGAGGTGAGGGAGGACGAACGCGAATCTGTCGTTCACGTCTGCCAAGTCGAGAGAGGTCAAGGCTGCCGCGTGGGGTTCATATTTCAGCACGCAACGCATTGCGGAGGTGAAGGATGAGCTGCGCGCGAGCCTGGCGTCCACGTCCGCCAAGCTGACACCAATTCCACCTGCCTCCGGAGCTTATCATCCTCGTGACCCTCCACTATATTCACAGCAACGCATCGGGGAGGTGAAAGAGAACGAGCTGCGCGCGAGCCTGTCGTCCACGTCCGCCAAGCTGGAGGAGGTCAAGGCTGCCGAGGCGGAGCAAGCGCGCCGCCTGGCCGAAGAAGAGCGCAAGCTGGCCCGCCTGCAGCACGAGGCCAACGTCAAGGTTCGACATCGGCTGACGAGGCTTCTAAGCCTGAAGCGGAGACTCCCACTGTCAAATGCAGCAAGTTCAAAACAGCGCGCCGCGTGGCCGAAGAAGAGGGCGAGCTGGCCCGCATGCAGCCATGCGGCCGTTGTCAAGGCGCGTTGTGCAGAGGCCTGCACAGCACTGACAGAGCAGGTTGACACACGATACGACATGTTACGTGTTGTATTTAAAACGAAACCCCAGCACAGGTCGTCCGCCACACGGAAGCGTTTCCAGTGCAGGCGGATGAGCTGGCGGCGCCTGCCTGCCGTCCAGCTTCACCCTGGCTTAACTTTTTCATGCGTGCTTTACGCCTGCTCAAGCGCCCATCCCTCAGCCTGCTCCGTCTCAACAGGCGAAGAAGCTGGCGGGACCGGTGGAGGAGGCCAAGCTGCTGCAGCAGCACCTGCTCGCGCTGGAGGCCCAGCTCGCCCGCGTGAGTGCACCACCACATGTCTCTCCTGCTGCCTGCCTGCCTGCCTGCCTGCCGCCGGCCCGACTGTGGCTCCTGCACCCAGCCCTGCACTCGCGCGCACTGGCAAACACGAGCAGTGCCACTGCATGACCAGTGGACCTGATCAGGATTAGCTCATGAGCTAATCACCCGCTGGCCACGCTGACGTACTGGCGCATGCCTGCCAGCGCACACAACACAGGTTTCTGCCATGGCCAGCCGAGGTGTTTGAGTGCACACACTGATATTGAGTGCACACACTGATATTGAGCGCACCGAAAACGCGTTCTGCTCCCAACCTGTGCTGACTGTGCGGCTGCAGGTGAAGGGGCTGGAGGAGGCGGCGGAGCGCGCCGCTGAGGCGCAGCGGCTGGCCACGGCCGCCGTGCGCGGCGAGGCCGAAGAGGCCCAGGTGCGGCGGCATCCAGGAACTCGCAATCAATTTGAATTTGTTCAGCTGTAGAGAAGCCGACCGCAGCTGTCCACGGCCGCAACGCGCGGCGAGGCTCAGGAGGGTAGTGAAACCAGATACGAACAAGAAATACTTCAAGCTGTTGAAATGCTCTCCACCTGCTGGAAGTTGCCTGGCCTGGGCGCAGCAGCTGACTGCCGTGAGACGGGGGAGGCGCCCAAGCACGGCGGTCTTGATGATTGACAAGAAACTGACGACCTCAACCTCGTGGGAAACGCCTGGCCACGGCCGACGCGCGCAGCAAAGGCAAAGGAAGCACATTTAAGAAGGCATTGAAATTCAGGTTGACAAGGGCCCGTGTCAGTTGATGATGGCACTCGCCAACGATTGTGCTGCATTTCGGTGCCAGCGCATGCATAGTAGGTGGCAGAGCGAGCCGCAGCTGTGTTCTAGCTGTCGCGCGCGCCAGATACTGCATCGAAGATTCTGTCAACATTTTTGAACCGCCGCAGGTCGAGAAAAACAAGATCCACCAGGAGCTGGAGGCGGCGGAGCGCGCCGCTGCCGACCTCACCGCACGCTACCAGAATGCACGTGAGGAAGCCGACAAGGCCAAGGTGCGACACCAACTGTGCAGAAACGCGACCCACCTCCTCCCTACACAACAGACTAAGGGCTGCTTGACCTCCAAGCAAAGGTGGGCTTGGTTGGCTCTCGAAGAATTTTGCAAGCAATGAAGGTCAGCAGCAGCTGTCCTGTGCGAGAACATTCCGATGTTCTGTATGGTGCGGGGCCCAGCCTTTCTGTGCTCCCCCCGCAGGCGGAAACTGACGCCCTCTGGCAGGCAGCCAAGGTTCATGGCCAGAAAGCTGACGAGCTGGTGGCGAAGGCGGTGCAAGAGAAAGAAACCGCCGCTGACGCCGGGCTGGGTGAGAGCGCGCCTGGATGCTGTCATGAATATATAAATTGAGTTATGTAGTTTGCTTTGCCTTTCCGAACCAAGAGTGACATTCTGCTCATGCGCGCCAGGTGCGGCAGCGTTTGCTTGATGGATGCGCGCAAGGTAGGCACACACCCTTTTCCGCGATTAGTGAGGTGATGTTCTGTGAAGTTGACTTTGGTGACTTTGGAAATCCAACGACGCAGGGCGCCCAAGATGAGAAACACGACATTAGTTCCTGACAGTGGATGAAGCTGGCGCGGCAGGGTTTTGATGCTGATGGCAATTCAAGAGGGGGTTCTGGCAGCGAAAACAGCAAAGACAGCGGCGCCGTTCTCGCCATGGTGGGCTTGCAGCACTTCAGGCTCAGGTGCTGCAGCTTTGGCAGCCGCGCAATGGACGCAAAGCTGTGAGGGTCCTGCAGCCTGCATGCACTAAGAGAGGGTGCGACACATTCATAAGACCTCTCGTCGGGAGGCCGACTGCAGCTGGTGCAGGCAAGAAGGCTACGCATGAAATAACAGTGATGCTGCAGAGCTGCACGTTCAGCAGGAACAGCAAACAATGATGGGCCCTGAACCTCCCAGAGGAAGCACCACTCAACTGAAGCAGAGCGCCATCAGCGCCTTCAGGTTTGGCAGGTGCTGCAGATGCAGAAGCGGCATGTGTTCGGGCAACTCGAAGACAGTCCGAGATGCGATTACGAGGGTTTGTATGCCGTGAAAGACGGCGGCCACACCAGGCTGCGGCGGCCCGCTCGCAGGCTGCAGGGAGTGAGGAATGGTGGTAGAGGTGTGGCGCCATACCCGCTAGAGGAGTCGCGTGTGAGGACAATCCGATTGCAACGAAGTGGCGCCCCCATTCGCTCCCGCCTTTGCCGCCCACTGCGCATCCTGCACGGCCATACAGCGCATGCTCTTATCCAACCAGAGCCTTGCAGACATCAGCTGCAGTGACAGCATGACTGAAAAGGGTTGAAAAAGGGAAGGCACCCGAATGTGATGGCGCCTTTTGCAGATGTCGACCTTTTGGCGAGGTGGCAAAGAAACGTCTGACTGCATGTTAACAGAACGGTCGAGACAGGAGCACGTTGCTGTGGTGCTAAATGAAGAAAGATTGCATCATCGAGACCCGTAGCTAGCGATTTGGCCAGATGCACGGCCGTCAGCATGTGGTCAGCCACCATCACCAACACCGGACTCATTTGATTTCTGCATCTCGGAAGAGCTTTTTTCTTCCTTCAGGTGCTTCCCATGCCACTGGCGCATACCAGCCAGGCAGCGTCCCAAACTGCAAGCAGCGGCGTTGTTTTGGCAAACCTCGGGAGCTCGGCACGTGCCTGCCGAGACTCCGGAACAAACTTCCTCGTGGTCTGCCCCTTTGGCTGCAAACGTGTTGCATTGAACCACGTCGCATCTGTCGGCAAATTCTGTGAACGCTTTCCCGCAGCTTCATGCAGTGCACCGACGTGACTGTGGCGGGAGCGCCATGCCACCTGCGCATGGGTCATTTGCAGGGGATTGGCCGGGTCCCAGGTTACTACATGAGCAGCAGAAGTACACAGCTGCGGGCTGCTACGCCAAGGCATTCTGGAACAGACATTCGGCAGGCACCCACACACAGCCGCAGATCAGTTGCCGCCCTCGCCAAGCATGGGCAGTCCGGGTGCATGGTGCAAACAATCTGGATTCTGCAACGCTCACCCGTGTGTCCTGATGTGCATGCCCACCTATTCGTTTCATCAAATTCGTGTTCGAATCTCTGTGAGCCTCGTGCGTCTGCCTGGCAGGAGCGATGTGGAAAACAAGGATGAGGCGCCGTATGCCAAAGCAGTCACGCAGCTGCGGAAATTTTGGGCTGCTCTGGTGAGCAAGCCACGCTGTACTATGCCTCAAGTTTGTCGTCGTGATGCAGAAGGGCCGAGTCCGCACATTTGACATTCACGAGGCTGATGACATCGCACGTGCGGCGCAGGCAGATGATGTGCTGCTGCAGCCGTGGTTCCTGACCCTGATGTTCTTCACGTGGTGGATCCTGACATATCAAAGCCTGCGTCGGCTTGGATGAATGTCAAACAAACATGCGCTGAGTATTTCCAAGATCAGGGCGTCCGTATATGGCGAACAACGCAGTGGATGATAACAACATGTTGTTATCATCCCACTGTACAGTGGGAAGAGGGGAGATTAGTATTGTTATACACGTGCAGAAGCCAGCATGACCACACACGTCTTGCTCAATGTTCACCCTCTTGGATTTTTTCCTACTTGCTGGCGGGCTCAAGCACCGTACCTAGTAGATGTGTTCCCGGCAGCCAATTGCTGTTCCAATTCTGTTCGTGAAGCAGATGTAACATCCAGAATCTAGATGTAACATCCAGGACATCAAAGGTATTACCAGCAGCCGAAAGTGTAGTGCAGGGTCCAGGACGGAGCAGGTTCAGGATTGTTCTTGAAAGGTCGACATTCCGCCTGCTGCCTGCTCGTTGACATGACGGTCTGCTTCGAAGGGGCTGCCAGCGTTTAGAAGGGAGCCTCCCAAGCTCATTTCAAGGCTTGTGTTGAATTTCGGACTGATACCCCCTAGGTATGTCTTCGCAGGTGCATGATTTCACGGCTGACCTGGAGGCTGTGTTCCGCTGCGTTAATATGTGGTGGTGGAATGACAGGATCAAGAGGAACAAAGTCGCGACTTTGGCACCTCGCTGCGTTGTCAGGAATACAGGAAGCTCTGAGAGAGGCCTTTATCTCATTGACACGTGTGCGACCCTGCAGGGCGGATCATGGCGTGACAGACTTGAAATTGCTGGCAGACGACGGCATGCTGCTTTCCATCATCCGGCCCATTTCCACTGCATCTGATGTTCTGTACCGCAAGGCGAAATATTGTGGCCGACTCCTGCACTTTTTTAAAGCTCTGCAGTATTGAACAGGTTTAGCACGCAGCATTAGCAAGCACATATTGATACGGTAAACCGCTTGGCGCCTCTGCCGCCATTGCCAGGGTCATCGCCGTGACGAGACATCGCCGCATCAGGCCATTCCCAGGCTCTGCAGCATCTTCATCACGTTTCCAGCGACATTGGGCGTTTTCACCTTCTTGATGCGCCTACGACCAGGCACAATGCACAAGGTTAAGCAGACGTAGTAATGTGCTGCTGTGGGGAGCCTTCTCAATCCATGCACCCCGCAGAAACTGTCAATCCGTCGGCAACCAGCTGCGATCACTGTGCAGCCGTAGATTGCCACAGCGCTGGCTGAATATTGTCTGCTGGCTGTGGCGCTAGAAGCGGCAGGTGCATGTGCATTGTGGATCAGGCCGGTGAAAGTGACGATGAGGCGCGCCTGTCGGCATCATGCATGATGCCGGCGACGGTGGTGTGCAGCTCGGCCAGCTTGCGCTTGGTGGCGGCGCCCACCTTCCGCTCCGCCTCCGCCGCTTCCTGCGCAGAGAAACGGGGAGCACTTGACAGTCCTATTCTGCATCAACATTCCTATAAAACCCGCCATCTTGCGCTCGTTGATGCACCGCCCAACCTGCGCTCCGCCTCCGCCGCCTCCTGCGCAGGGGAACAATGGAGGGGATCTGATGGATTCTGCTGCGCAAACGAAACTTCGGCAGCTCGGCCAGCCTGCGCTTGGCGGTGGCGCCCACTTCGCGCTCTGCTTCCACCGCCTCCTGCAGACAAGTGATGATGTCTTTTCCTGTTGGAACCAGTCAGGACGGCAGTTTCTGGCAGTGCAGCTTTGCCGGCTTGTGCTTGGTGGCAGCGCCCGCCTTTGCCCCGCCTCCGCCGCCTCCTGCAGACAAGTCATGAACTGAGTCATTCCTTGTCAAAACAGCAGACAGGACAAGGGTCCCTGGCACTCTGGCAGTGCAACTCCGCCAGCTTGTACGTCGCCTCCGCCGCCTCCTGCAGATGTGCGCACGTGTATGTGTTCACACTTGCTGTTGGAATCTCGGAAGGTGCGGCGGCTGCGCCAGCTTGCACTTGTTGGCGGTGCCCAGCTTCCGTTCGGAGCTCGGTGGTGCCCTCGGAATGGCGCACCGAGCGTGCACCCAGAGCATCTCCCTGGCCTTTTGGACCTGAACCGCAGGCAACGCAGAGGCGGTGAACAGCAACACGGCGAGATCCTCTGGTTCGGCAGCGATGCCGCGCCTGCGCGATGGCGGCACTGCCCTCGGCGTGGCGCGTCTCGTAGCGCTGGCACAGTGCGCCCAGCGCCGCCTTGTACTGTGCCGTCAGCGCCGCCGCCTGCGCCACCGTTTCCGCCTGCTCCTGTAGGGTAAATTAAAGGTATACTTGATTGCTGGATCCTAAGAAAGTTGCAGCACGCAGCTTGCAGCGCCGCCGCTTGCGCCACCGTCTTCGCTTGCTGCTGATTGCGCAAGAGAAATGTTCATTTTTGCTGTCTTCTGTGTACAAGTGAAGTTGTAGCGCATTGGCGCCGCCTGGTACTGCGCCGTCACCGCCGCCGCCCTGCGCCATCGTCTCCGCCTGCTCCTGTTAACGCATCGTGAAAAATAAATCACGTTTTGGCTCGCTTCCACGTGGAAGTGAGGAGCTGCAGCCTCTGACACTGCGCCACCGTCTCCGCCTGGATCCTGCAGGAACGGCGGCAGAATTGTGTCATACAAGTATACCACAGCATCAAGTCTGTCACGAGGTCAGCCACATTGTTTACCATCCACGCTTTGAGGTCTTCGCCTGCTCATGCCACCTGGTGGCGGCACTTGCAACGCATCACACTCAGATATCCTGTCTCGGTGACTTGGACCGAACACATTTTCCCCTCCAGACAGCTGCATTCTCTTCCAGGCCGACATGCAGCGTCCAAGGCCTCAGGCAGCGTGGCGAGGGGGCGAAAGGCCGGCCACTTGTGTTTCGTTCTGTAACAGCACTTTCTTTCGTTCCGTCTGCGGTTCCTTTGTGCCTGGTCCTGGGCCTCGTGCAGCGCGGCAAGGGGGCCGGCGGCGGCGGCCCGCAGTCTGCTGAGCCAAAGTCTAAGATGACTTAGTAATGTTTTTATTCCATCTGATTTGTACCTGGTCCAGGGCCACGTGCAGTGTGGCGAGGTGGCCGGTGGCGGCGACCTGCAGCTTGCGCACATCCCCCTCCGTCTTTGCCACCGCGGCGGCCGCGGCCGCCTCCGCCTCCTGTATTTGCAGAGAGGAGGCGACTCTCACACAGTTCCGAAATATCAAATAGCTGAAGTCCAAAACGATGAGGCAATAGTTTGTAGAGTTCATTGCAGCACCTGCTGCTGTTTATGCCTCTTTTCGATGGTTGAACAATCCGCAGCCATCAGCCGCAGCCATCAGCCGCAGCCACCAGCCGCAGCCACCACGTTTGACATGCAACAAGTTCCCACAGGACAGCGGCGGCTGCGGCTTGCGCTGCTCCCATAGACTGGACACGACACGACACTGCGGTTCAAACAATAGTAATCTCACCTTAATGAGGGAGGCGCGCTTGGAGCGGGCCTTGCGCTCGTTGAAGGCCTTTATATGCGCCAGCACCTGCTGCATCGCCGCCATCGACTTCCCATTCTCGCCATCCACCTCACTGCGAATTTGATAGTGGCAGGTGAGGCGAATCGTCATCACAGCCAGCTTTCAGTGGTCTGTTCCACTCCCTACGCACTTGCTGCCTTGCCGCCACCGCCTGCCGGTTCTTGCCCTCCCCGTCGCTGCAGCAAGACAGACTCTTCTGTGCCGAATGTAGTTTGTTGGCGGTCTCGTGTGCGCCAGCACCTGCTGCATTGCCTTCGCCCCCCTGCTGTCACTCTCCCCGTTGCTGCAACCCGATAGAGACAGCTGCAGACTGTTGTTTTGCAATACTCGCATGATGAAAGTCCATAACGTCAAGCGCCAGACATGCCGCCGCCATTGCCTCCGCCCTGCAGGGCAGGACACCGCCACTGGAGAATACAGGACTGGAGAATAGGCTTAGTAGGCTTCCAGGTACAACAGAACATGATCCGCACCTGTCCTGGGAGGTGCTGTGGGAAGCTGGGGAGCCGTGCATCTGCATTGCCAGGCTCCGAACTAGCGCCGCGGTGTCTGGGCCGCCACCCTCGCCTGCGCATATGGAGATAACGGCATTGAAAGCATTTTCTCGTAGAGCTCAGCTCGAAGGTGTGCGGCGGGTGCACGGATGCACACCGCTGTCGATGAGGACAGGAACGTGCACGTGTGGGCGCCTCTTGCAAGTGCATTATGGACATACATCTGCAGCCGGCGACAGTGCGCTTCATCAGGAGAAGCCAGCAGCTCGTCAGCACATGACCAAGCACAAAGGGTCCCACTCTGGACGGGCAGTCCCCAAAAACCCTAAATCTCCGCACCGTCCTCGTCATCCGACTCGTCTGCCAGCGGCAGGGTCTTGGTGATAGCGCGCTTGGCCGGCTGCCGCTTCGCGGGCTTGGCCTTGGGTGCGGCAGGCTGGGCTGCAGCAGCCCAAGGAATGAGGTCAGATGTTGTGCTGCTGGTGATCCTTCCGGATGGCCTGCAAGCTGCGACTTGTCTTGACATTCCCTCTTCTTGCGGTTCGTAATAACCTACATTGGAGGCATCAGGCTGGACGATGGCATAGTTGTGGCGCAGGGTTAGCTTCGTGCAGTATGAGATGGTAGGACAATTGTCTTCGCTGTGGAGGCAGCAGCAGCCTCACCGGCGGTCACAGGGTTGGCAGCGGCCGGCTCGGCAGCCGCTGCCGCCGCCGCTGCAGTGCGCTTGCGCTTGCTGGCGCCCTGCCGCCCAGCCACCTCCATCGCCGAGTCCATCAGCTGGCCTGCAGGAGCAGCGCAAAAGCAGTTCGCACACCTTCATTTGAATCCTGCGCCAGTCCAAGTCGCATCAGCCAATCCAGACGGTCTCAGGGGCTGCTGCCTTCTGGCTGCCAGACAGCGTCCGGAGATGGCATGCATACCTGAAACCTCCACAAAGCTGCAGCCAGGCTTGGTGGGCGCGCGATGAAAGCTGCACATGTGCACAGCACGGAGAGTGGCACGCCACAGCGGCAGCTGAATGATAAGTTCGACACCTGCTCTGCCCCTCCAGTGCTTCTTGTCTGACTACATGCTGGTATGCACCTTCGGGCTGCAGCCAGGAGCGGCGGTTTGGGGTGGGCGTGGGCTTTGCCGCCGTTTTGAGGCCGGCCCTGGCGCCGGCGGCCGCCCCGCCGCCGCCTGTCGCGCCACCGCGGCGCGCAGCTGCACCGGCGGCGGCGGCTATGGCGCCGCTAAAGCCATGTGGCGAGCCGTCGCCGTTGCCGTGCAGCAACCTATAGGTTCCACACACAATCGCGCTGCTGCACTGTATTTGGGACATGTGCAGGTGTACGATGCGGAGATTCGGCTGCAGCTCCAAGGCTGCGTACGCATCTGAAACCATACGTGCATCATGCCGAGTTGCTGCCGTCTCAAAAATGCATCGATATGCATACTTGATGCAGTCGACATTGATCACTCTGCATGCCACTGGAGCTGTGGCTGCCACTTGCAGTTGCCAAAGACACCCAAATGCTTCAACAGAATCCACCTCTAGCCTCCAGGCCGCGAGCGCATTGATCCGGCAGGCTTTATTTGACGCTCTTGACGCTCATTGCACACGCACCTGAGGCGACGCGGCACGAGCGGCGTTGCCAGCGGCGATGCCGGTCCCTCCTCGTCGTCGAGCTGCGCAAAGCCGCCGTCGTCGCCGCCGTCAACCCCGTCCTCTGCCTCCGCCTCGTCGCCGCCAAAGCCGCCATCGAGGTCGTCAACGCGGCCCGGGCCGCCGCCAGCACTCGGGTCGGCATCGGCGTCCGCTGCCGCCGCTGCGGCGCCGTCGCTGCCGCTGTGCAGCGCCGCCTGCAGCGCCTCGTCCAGGGAAGGCAGCGGCTTGCGCGGCTGTAGCGCAGTCATTCACGAATTTCAAGAAAATTTAGCTCGGATGTGTTACAAGAACTATCATGTTTCTAGCTCATGGCGCCGTCGCTGCCGCCATGCAGCGCCGCTCGCAACGCCTCGTTCAGGGACGGCAGCTACTTGCGCTGCTGCAGGGGTGTCGAACAACCATACCAGAACTGCTTGATTGAGATGTCCTAAAGATTTTGAGTCGCAGTCTGCGAGGCGACGCCCTGCATCAGCGTCGCGCGCAGCGCTGCTCAATCAGGGTCAGCAGCGGCTTGCGCGGCTGCAGCACAGTCCTGAAAACCCAGAACCTGAACATGAATAAATGGTGATTCAGATGCCGCCCTGCAGCGCCGCCCGCAGCGCCTTGTCCAGGGTCGGCAGCGGCTTGGGCGGCTGCAGCGCAGAGGAAAACAGGTATCTGAAACTCTAAAACTCAGTAACAAATGATGATCTGGACACCGCCCTGCAGAACGAGTGTAGCGCCTCGTACAGGTGGTGGCTGGTGACTGCATAGCATCGGTTCTAATACTGCGAGCATGTCTGCAGCCTGCCGTCATACTGGACAGGCATTCGTGTGGTTACATCCTGCAGGTTTCATGTCGGTCGACTGCAGCGCCCAGGGTGCAGCAGGCCATGCTACAGGCTCCGCCCGGATGTAGGGTTTGAGATTCGTCATTGGTTCAATAACTTGATGTAATTGAGTCAAGATCAAGCACACGGTGGTGCACCTTAGGCCGGGGCTTGCCCTGGCGCAGCGCGTCGACAGCTGCGTCCTCCTCGTCGGCCGACCCGCCTTCTGTCGCAGGAGTCTCGTCGTCCTCCTCCTCCTCCACCAGGTCCCCCTGAAGTAGAAATGCGGCAGAACCTGCTGCTTTGACATTTCTGGAGGTGAACTTGCCTCCACTCCCCTTGAACGCAGGCTGATCCCGTATCTGGTGTTCCACGAGGCATACTGGCGCCCCTGCATCGTCGGGTGTGGCACCGGAGCACCACAAAACGCCAGCGGGAAACAACAGGCAGCGGCGGTGTCGAGGGCCATCGCCAGAATCCCTGAGCAACCAGGACTCCTGGCAGAAGCACAAGAATGTTTGCAGCGCACTCAAGACCTTCAAAAGCTCACCAGGTTGGCCTCGAAGGCCTCATACGGCGTCAGCTGCCGCTCCTGCCGTTGCTCCCGCCGCCGCTGCTTCGCCGGCACCGCCGCTGCCGCCAGCTTGCACGGCTGCTGCTTCGGCGCCGCCTTGGCCTTGGCCTGCCGCTGCACGCCGCCCTGCACCCATCATCAAGAACGAACCTTCAACAGTCTCAAGTGGGACACTCATGCTGGGTTTGTTGCATCCAGCAGATGATTTCTGTCCGCTGGTGACACAGGTTGGAACGTCAACTGTGCAAGGCTGCTTCTCCACGTGAATCTCCGAACCAGTCTCAATAGCAAGGCACAAGCGCAGCGCACCATGTGTGGTGTGGGGTGTGCACTGTCGGTGCCGCCGCCGCCGTTTCCGCCACCACCGACGGCCCTAAAAGTGACCCCGTGGCTGTGGCTGCGGCTGCGGCTCGGCCCCGCCGCGTCTCCACCCGTCTCCACGGCACCGGCTGCGGCGTCCGCCGCGGCAGGCGCCGCCAGCCCCTTGCGCTTGGCGCCCTTGCCCTGCGGCATTCTGAATGCCATATCACCAAGACGAGCACCCTGAAGCTCAGGTGCGCGCATAGCGTTCACGCCGCGGGTGAATTCGCTTATTCGTACTGCAAGCCCAAACTTCTGAGCCAAAACGAGGTAGGCTCAGGAGTCGACAAGCCGCAAACGCGCGACGCACCTTGAGCGCAGCTGCAGGTGCGGCCTTGGCGCGGCCACCTGTAGCACCGGGCGCCGGCGCGGAGTTCTCCTTGTCGTGCACCTCAGGCTCAGCGGCCGCCGCCTTCGAAACGATAATTAGGAACAGTCAATGTAATATACATCCTGAAAGTGCCGGCACAGAGTTGTCTGTGTCGTGCACATCGGGCTCTGCGGCCGCCGCCTGCGCATTGAATTGACAACCTCAGTCAATATTGTCTACTTGTTAGCTGGCGAAAGAAGCGGGCGTTGAGTCCATCTCGTCGTGCGCTCTGGGCTCTGCGGCCATCGCCTGGATGTGATGTCCGGCAGAAGTCCGTGAATGTGGAAAATCAAGTGACAATGCCCAGGTACTGGGCCACGAGAAGCGCCGTATCTTGCCTATCGTGTGCCTCCTGCCCTGCAGCTGCGGTCCGCGCCTCAGTGTATGCATCCCTGGAGAGAGGGTTCGGCAGGCTGGTTCTGGGAGGCTGCTTTTCTTCAGGTTGCAGCGATGCCACAAGGGTGCAGGCCTCTCTGGCTGAAGAGAAAGCTTTCCATCAAATGTAGCTACTCGCTGGCACATGGCCCCAGCTGTCTGCTACCTGCTGCTGGCTCTTCCTACACCCCACCTGCTCCGCAGTCTGCTTGCGGCCCCGAGCGCCGCTCTTCGGCTTGGCCACTGCAGCCTTTGCCGCGGCCGGTTTGGCGGCGGCGGCCTTGCCGCGTGCCTTCGCCGGCGCCTTCTTGGTCACGCCTCCTGCCGCCACCTTGGAGCCCCTGCGGCCTACATTGTGAGCACCATTGATTATTGCTTAGTCATTGCATGCACGCGAATGTGTGCGATGCTGTATTTAGGGGATTCCCCAAGCCTGCAAACAACAGCTGCAGGACGGGCTGCAGGGCTGCAGGTTTTGGCCTAGCGAAGCCGCAGGACCAAACCCTTGCAGTATTATGCAACTCCGGCCTGTGCCATCCGCGTTGTGTCATCCGAAGGTCATTCATGTCATCCTGTACCGAAAGCAACAAAGCGACTAGAGGGACTCGCCTGCGGCAGCGGGCTTTTGCTTCGGCTTGGCGCGCCGCGCCCCCGAGTCCTCAGACGCTGAAGACTCACCCTGCGAGGAGGAATCGGAGCTGCCGCCCATGTCGAAGGGATCCTCCTCGTCGGCCTGCAACAGAGACCTAGAAGATGAAATATACTGTGTTGCACACAGAGCACCGTGTCGGTGGAGACAACGCTGCAACAAGGTGAGCCGACGCCTCCGCATCACTCCAGCTTTTGACGCCCACTGCGCATCCTGAACCACGTGTTGAACTCCAACGAGAGCACTGCGGACACCAGCTGCAGCAACACCATAGCTGAATAGAAGCAAGTCGCCCGAGCGCTGATGCCTGTTCGGTGCGCTGAGGTCCTTGGCGAGGCAGTGGCAAAGAAGTGCTAGCTCGATGTAAACAGCAGGAGCAAAGGACAGGATCACGCCGCTGCGGTATCATCAAGGATCTCCTATACGAGACCCGCAGCCATTTCTTCAAAATATGCAGCACCTGCTTGTCGGCCGCTGACTGCTGCGCGGGCTTCCTGGCGGGCCGGTGGAATGTCTTGGTGGCGGCCTCCTCGGCGGCGGCGGCCGCCGCGGCGCCCTGCCCGAATGGAGAATGCACATCAGGCTCGGCAGCACACATTCGTGACAGGACATGACCGCCCAAACGTTTCAGGAGCTGCAGGTGTGCCGATCGGATGCTGACAGGCATCAGCAGCCTGCATAAGGTAATCCATGCTGCCTGGTCTGTCTCCAAGCCGGAAGACAGAAAGGCACTAAGCACATCTTGCGGGGGCGCGACGCAGCGACCTTCTTGGCGGCAGGCTTGCGCGTCGGCGCTGGCTCCGCCGCCTCCTCCGCCGTTGCCTCCTCCTCATCCTCTGCCGCTGCATCTGCGGCCGCTGCAGGAGATGGCGACGCTGCGGCGGCTACATCTGCTTCCTCCGCTGCCTCTCCTTCCTGCTCCGCCTCTGCCTCCGCCTGCAGCTCCGCCGTCGCCGCCGCCGCGCAGATGGAGGCTGCCGCCGTGGCCGGCGACCGCCGCTGCACCTTCTGAGGCCTGCCGCCGCCGGCCGCCCGGCGGCGGCAGTGCGGTGCCGGCTGCTCGGCTGGCTCCTGTGCGCGCAGCACAGGCAGCAGTGGTTTTACTGGAAAGCGAAGTGACAGAGGCAGTGGAGAATGCAGATGTGAGATAGCACTGCTCTTCCCTGGCAGCTGTCCCATGTTGAACAAAAAAGCACGAGCTTCCGCATGGCGCCGGTGCCAGGTGAATTGCATATGCAAAGCCACAGCAATTCAAACGACCGGCACCTTCTCTGCAGGCTGCTGGGGGTGCTGCAACATGGGCGCCGCCGGCTGCGGCGGCGGCGGTTGAGCGTTCGGCTCAGAGTCTGGCACCAGCTGCCCGCACGTGATGCCTGCAGCTGCAACATGACTTTCCTCACACCAAACTTGGTCAACACGAACAGCGGCGGCCCACAAGCAAATGAAGCCATGCCAGGCAAACCAAGACGAGCCTGCAGTTTTCAGCTCGATACAAGAGGTTTTTGGGCTTGTAAAGAAGTGTTTACCGTCATCAAAGGGGGACGCGCTGTCAGGGCCGTCTGGCTTCCTGCCCTTGGCGCCCTGCTGCTGCTGCTGCTGCGGCGCCGCCGCTGCCGCCTGCTGCCGCCGCTGCGACGGCGGCTGCATCGGCGGCACCGCTGCAGATGGCTGCTGATCCGCCGGCGGCAGCGCCGCAGACGGCTGCTGTTGCTGCTGCCGCTCGGCCGGCGACTGCACGGGCGGCGGCGTCGGCCGTGCCTCCTGTGCGGTACCCGCCTGCGCCGCCGGCCGCGGCGGTCGCTCGGCGCTCGGCTGCAGCAGCGCTAGCGCCTGCGGCGTGCCAGAACAAAACAGCCCGGCTTTAGAAGCAGGTCCCATTTCCACCTTGAAACTTGTATGCATTGCCAGTGATGACCAGCGTCCAGACGCACTTTGCAGTCAAGCACAGGCACCCATGACCCCACATTCAAGCAGGGTTCAGGCACCCGTAAAGCCTCGATACACACCAAACGTGACGTCTCAACAAGAGCCGTATCGGACTTTGTGCATGTTGAAGGCTGAGTTTTTGATGCAGACAGGTCCACCACCTGCTTGGAAAGCTTGTTCTTTGCAGCGGCCTGCCTCGCGGTCGCCGGCACAGCGCCGCTGTCGGCGTCGCCACCATCGGCATCCTCACCTGTGGCGGCTTCGGACCGGCCGCCCTTGGCGGCGCGCTGCGCCAGCGCTGGCGACGCCGGCGACTGCGTTTGGTCCGAGGCCTGCAGTACATAAATGGGCTGAGAATCTTGTCCTGGGCGACTGTGCTGTGCTTCCGCTATCACATTGGGCTGCGCATCGCACCTCCCTCGCCAGCAGAAATAGCTGCGACTGTTCAGCTGTCCCTGCACGACAGTTGATAATATTCTGTTCCTGCGCATCAGGCAACTTGTTTTTGAGGAAGCAGATGCGCGGCTAGAAACGTGCTGCAGAGTTGCAGAGTCCTGCCATCGCACGAGGATGCGCAGCTCTGCTGTTGCACTCTGTGCCTACAGCTGTCCAGAAGCTCCAGCCCTTCATCTTTTGGGATGGTTGCATGCACAGACTTTGTCAATCACTTGCCCAGAAACCCGCAGACATGGAAGGTTCTAACCTCTCATTTTGTAAATGTGCACTGATTTCCCGCCTGGCGCGCACAGGGTGCTGTTGTGACGGACTCACAAAAGCCTGGACGCCGCAATGGAAGGCACTCAGCATCGTGTTTTCCTATAGCGCAACGACTTCCCGGCAGCCTCGTGGGACGTCCACCTCCACCTGGCGGAACGCAACGGAGTTGACACCTGAGATACGTTCATAATTTCAACTCCAATCCGAGTCGTCAGCGCCCTCAGGGGGTGCGCTCAGCAGCCTCCTCCTCCACCGACCTGGGCAGTGTTTCAGGTGAACCTACTGGAGCCGCAAGTCATCAGCGGCCTCGCGGGCGGCTCGCACATCACGCTTTGCAGCACCTCCGCCCGACCACGCACACAGCTTTCGCATTTCGTTCTAGATCTTCTACAACCACACCGAGTCGTCGGCGGCCTCGCGGGTGGCGCGCACATTGCGCTCCGCAGCCTCCACCTCCGCCTGGTAGGACGCCACCCGCGCTGCCTGCGCCAGGCGGCGCTCCGGAGTCGAAGCCTGCTCGTTGGCGGCGTCACCCTGTGCGCATGGAGTCAAGAGACACATGCAAAGGAAGTAAACCCGGGATGTGAATGTTGAGCGAGATGTGGCTGTGTCTCGCCTGGTAGCATGCTGTGCGTGCCGCCTGTGCCCGGCGCTGCTCGGGGGTGGTCGCCTGTTGGGTGCCAGCCTCGCCCTGCGTGCAGGTGATCAGGTGAGGTTGTCATGATTTAGTGTACGATGTATTTGTGTTCTGCCTGCACCCGCTGCTGCTCCGGATTCGAAGCCTGCTCGTCGCCGGCGCGCATCTGGTCCAAGGTGCGGAGAGGGATGGGCGGAACTCGGGTAAACGAGCTGCGTTCTGCCTGGTAGGACGCCAGACATGCCGCCTGCACCCGACGCCGCTCAGGGGTGAACGTCTACTGGGCGTCAGCCTCACCTGAGTGCATATGGGTATAAACAGATTTCCATGAATTGGTGTGAGATGCAGCTATGTTCCGCCTGCGCCCAGCGCCGCTGCGGGGTCGAAGGCTGCTCGTCGGCTGCGTTCCCTTGGTGGCAAGATGTGGAGAGGATAATTAGAGAAAATCGGTTTCAGATGACTGAGCTGTGTGTGCCTACTACTACGCCACTCGTGCCGCCTGCGGCCCGTGCCGCTCAGGGGTTGACGCCTGCTCGGCGCCGGTGTCGCCCTGCATGCAGAACGGTCATGAGAAATTCCATTTCATTTGAATAGACATCTCGCCGGGGTATGCCAGGTGAGACACAAGCCGCAAGCGTCCGGCGTCGCTCCTTTGCGGGTTGCGCTGGCGTAGTCCATTGCTGTCGGGTGACAAGACAAGCCATGAGAATCGGGCTGAGCATAGCGATGTGAAGGAATCAAACATGTCAGGGTGCAGGCATCTCCAGCAATGCCTCAACCATCTGCCACCCTCGTCGTATGGTGCAGATACGATCGCTACACGAGGGCGTCAGCCCGCAGTCAGGCTTGTCCGACATCCGGTGCCCTGGACACAACCTTAGTCCATATCCAAACATCTGCATGCAGTAATCTGCAATTGCGTACCTGTGGCGGAGACTGCACTTCGTCGTCCTCCTCGTCCACCTCGTCGTCCACCTCGTCGCCGCCGCGGCCAGATGGGCCGGCGACGGAGGCGGAGGGGTCGCCGCCGCCGGCATCGCGGCCGCGAGCGCCCGTGGGTAGCGCGACGCCGTTGGCGCCCGGCGGCGCCGAACGCAGCGCCAGCCGGCTGGCTGCTGTCGTCAGCTCCAGCACCTGTAATCGTGGCAGGTTCGGAAAAGTGAGCAATAAAGACAGGGAAGAGACGGCGATGTTCAGTTGTTTGAAAGGTACCGAAAATATATCAAATTCACAAGTTGCAGCGGCTCGGCTGGGGTGCACTTGTGCATGGTGTATCCTAGGGTTCATCAATTTGTTGGCAGACGAACATCACACTTTCTTGCCGGAGGGGCGGGGCGCAGTGGAGGGGTCGCCCCCAGTGCTGCGCCGGAAGTTGAGGCGGCCTAGGCGCGCTATGCCGCTCGAGGGCGTCTTCGCCAGCGGCAGCCGCTGGTGCAGCGGGCTCACCCTGCGCCGCAAATCTCACGAATTGAACGTGAAATCTGCCTTTGCCAGCGTCTGTCTGAAATTCTTGGGCGCTGGACTGCGTCTTGGGCGAGCAGCAGCGGCTGGTGCACCGGTCTCACCCTGCAGATTGGTTTGAAAATGAGTCAAGTGATGTCGCATCGTGACACAAACGTTGGGTTGGAAACCTTGAGTTGCAAACGTCTGTGTGCATGCTGAGCTGACATTCAAACCAGCTCACGAGGCGGTCCCCACTGCACGCACGGGTAGCAAAACACGTCAATGTGCACGCGTCTGAGATCTGAGGGGCGTCACAGGAGCAGGTGGGAGGCTGAGGTGGCGCATTGCTCACGCAGACATCTTGGGGCGGCGGCTGCCGGGTGGCGGCGGCGACGCCCCCGCAAAGGCGCGGGCTGCCGCCGGCGGAGCAACATGCGGCGGCGGTGACGGCGCCGTGGGCGGCGGCGGCTTCTGGGCGTTTGCCACGGGGATGCCCACCTGCGACGTGCGTGATGCAAAAGGTATCAATCATGATGAACAGTCGGGGGCCGGTCGATATTTATTGCAAGTTCAGTGATGATGTCGCCTGTGGCGTGCACTGAGCTGCTGTTGAACATGCCTTTCAGTGTCTGGCACCTGGACATTCGATGACAATCAGAGACGACGGCAGCATGAGGAGCGTCACGCTTGAGAGGTGCAGTTCTCCCAAGCAACGTAGATTCGGTCAGGCCTAAACTGTCTGTGGACGCACCTGCCGTACGGAGTCGACTATCTCGGCGAACGTCTCCTGCTCGAACTCGAAGGTCACCTGCAGCGCCCTGCGCCATCGCCAGACAGTGCATCAAACCTTCTGACAAACATGCACTGAGCTGCTTCTCACTGCAGCAGAGCTGTTGATGGAGCCGACTGCGGTACGGTTAGGGCATATAAAGAAGTACAGAAGCGTGAGGTCCCTAGGCTGCGGGCCACGCCACGAGCAGCACACAAACCGAACTGCAAAATGTGCTGCCAGAGCAGCATGCAGTCACGGGAATCCTGGCGTGCAGATCTAACCATTTATGGCGCGACTCGAAATCGTTATAGAAATATCTGTGCACCCGCTGATGCAGTTGCGCAGGCTCTCGGGCAGCGCGGCGATGCGCGGCGCGGGCAGCACAAAGCGCAGCAGCGTGCCGCCGCCGGCGATCGCGTCGGCAGTGTCCTTGGGCACTAGGCACGCTGCAAGGGGGCGAATAGAGCTGTACTGAAAGGCATGATTGGTTCCGGTCGGGAATGGCTAGCTGGTTCAGGGCCAAGCACTGCGCGGTGCAGCAAGCCAGACGATGTCATGTCGGCGGAAGTGGCCTGAGTCAGGCATGCAGGGCCAGACCACAGTCTTCAGTGCTGGATGCCGATCAGCACGTGGCACTTCATGAATGTATGGTGCAACAACAACTTGGAATTGGATCGCCATGTTCTCACCGTAGGGAAAGTCCAGCATCTCAGGTGTGCCGCCCGGCGTATTGGCCTCGTCGATGTCCGGCAGCACCGTGACGCTCGTGTACTCCACCCCAAAGTCCACCTGCGGGACATCATTGCAGCACATTGACATGGGTAACAAAGGTCAATGTCAGAGCACAACAGACTGCATGTCCGAGAGCACCATGACGCTGGTGCCTTCTACCCTAGAGTCACCTACAAACCGTTAACAAGACCACTTGTCAGGAAGAAAATCGATATGTTGCATCTGTTGTGTATTGGACTTATCCCGCAGCAATGCGGCGCTGGTGCGCTCCATGCCAAGCGCCACCTGCAGAAGATTACACTGACCGATAGAGTTGGTGTTGATGCAGCAAAGCAATGCTTTGTGGCGTTGAACGGCCTGTGGCATCAGAACAGCGAGAAGCAGGACCCAGCGCCAGGTGGCTGAGCTGCCGGCACAGCCGACAGCACACCACCCGAGCTGTGGAGGTATCAGCAGCGTGGCCGGACAAGCTGATGCATGCCGCCTGTAACAGGCTCGCGAAATTCAACGTGGCATTTGTGTCTTCGGTTCATGCTTGCGGCGCCCAGCCGGTAGCCGGCGCAGCAGGTGATGTTGACGCGCCCCGCCTGAAGGACCTCGCCCTTTCGAAAGTGACTTTGTAAAGAACAGTTAGTGTATGGGGGCGCACCCAGTCGGTGGGCAGGCGGAAGCCGGCGCGGCCGCCGGAGACGTCGATGCGCGCCGCCTGAAAGGAGCGCACTGTCGCGCCGCGCCCCGCCTCCCCATTGAGCACCGCCACAACGTTGCGCATATCGCCCGTAAAGTCCTTGGTCTGCAGTGCAAGTGAAGGCCAAGCATCCTGGGGCATTGCACCTTCCAACAGCCTCATGCTTTTGTGGCAGCTGCTGTTCCTCCCCGTTGAGCACCGCCATGACATTGCGCATATCGACCGTACGGTCCATGGTCTGCGGTGTAAGTGAAGCAGGCGTCAGAACATTGCGACTTTCAGCAGCTTTGATCCTTGTGCAAGCAGCATGTCCCGCCTGCCCGCTGTGCACTGCCACGACATTGCGCATGTCACCCATCAGGCCTTGTCAGCAGTGCATCCGAAGCAGGCCTTCAGGCCATTGCAGGTGCCAACTATAGCAGTTGCTCGCTTGCTGTATTTACAAGCAGCTTGCGCCAACCCGGCCAAGCCTTGGAAGAACGTTGCAGGCCATGGGGCACCCTGGCGACATTCGCAACATGGTGGCGCACGTCAGCGGTGGTTGACGCCTTGGTCTGCACAGCGAATTGCAGCTGTGCCGCTGAGCCCAGAAGCAGCTGTTGGAAACGCCAAGCCGGACATTCTGTCGCTGCCATATGGCTCGACCATGCACAGCGTCTACTTGCATTCGAGCCGCAGGCTCCCGATGAAAGGAGCACTGCTCGCCGTCTCGCGAGGAGCTTCAGTGAACGGACTTTGGATGCGCCAGGATCTCACCTTGCCGCCCTTCTTGAGAGCAGCCTCCAGCGCCTCTATGGTCTGCACACATTGCCATTGCAGCACATCTGAACCGGGCGCTTCAAGTGCTGGAGTCCAGCTTTCGGCTCGACCTCGAGGATTCATGCAGTCAGCATGGCAACTGGCGCTTGCAGCACAGGCTGCGCCACCACGCTATGTATGCAGCCCCAGACAGTCGAAGCAGCTCGTCTTGGACACGCAGGGCAGTCATACCTTTGCTGAGAGCTGCGCAGAGGTGGCCAGCTCCGTGTTGCCCAGCGACTTGCAGGTCCTGCGATTTGAAAACAGCGGCTCGGTATGAGAAGTCTGCTGCACCTGCGCGACACCGTCTGCAGATGCACAACTGCAGCACAACGCAATGAAAGGCTGGGACTCTGCTGAGGCATGTCGGCACACCGCAGAAATCTAACAAGCATGCAGAGAAACCTTCCGCAAGCCCTCAACCGTACGGTCTCCGGGACTCTCCCAAAGCCAGGAGCTACCTGTAGAGGACCTCCATGAGGTCCAGCTGCGTGGCAAAATCGCCGCAGGCGGCGAGCGCGGCGCCAAACAGGCGCGGCGCCGCCGGCGCGCCCGCCAGCAGCCGCATGTTAGCCGACGAGTACAGGATCAGCTCCACCAGCGTCTGGCTGGCAGCCCGCTGCACGTCCAGCGCCGGGTCCCTGTAGCGGTATGTCATCCTTTCATACTTTACGGCGGTCTTGGCAAACCTCACGGCACACACACCCACAGCTCCACCAGAATCCGACTGGCCGCCTGCTTCACATCCAGCGCCGGAGCCCTGTCAAACAGACAAGAGAGCGTAGGTGCGCTGACGAGAAACGGTGAACGTGAGATTCGCAGAATCCCAGAGGCGCCAGCTGCTCACGAGAACAGCACCGGCTCCAATAGCGTCTGGCTTGCCACCCGCCACACAACCAGCGTCGGGTCCATGTGATGTGTTGGAAAGTACCTTCCCAGCAAAGCTTGCTGTGAGTACTTGCGACAGGTCGCTGTGTGCCAATGTGATAAATTACGCCATTTTCTTTTGGAAGCATGCACCTGCGGTTCAGTCTGAGATTAGCACTTGCTGCCTTGCCAACGCAGATCGCAGACATTGCGCTCCATTGAAAGAATGTAGTGAGAGCAATCAGAGGCGGCATGCAATGTGCACTCATACACGCCTTTCACAAAGCGTACTTGCGGGAGGCCAGGTAGGCGGCCAGGCGGTGTATCCAGTGCGGCCCGCACGCCTCCCGCCCCATATTCGTTGCCACCCGCTTCTTACCGCTGCCTGCACAAGCAGCGCAAGGTGTCAGCTGCTGCACGTATCCCATATTCGTCGCCACCCGCTTCCTGCTGCTGCCTGTACAAGCCAGGAAAGGTTACGGCAGCTGCTCACCAGGACAATGGCGTCCATTTGGATGTCGATTGACTGCGGAGTCTTGTATGGCAAAGCGGCTGATCATCCGGCACGTCCAGCCAGGCATGGCCATATCACATTCGGCAGTCTCGAGGCATGCCAGGTCGTGGATGACACCCTCTGTGATGACGATTTGGCACATTCTTTGGCAGTTTCACACGTCCAATTGCCGCACCTTTCACGATCTCGAAGCAGGCGAGGTCCTGCACGGCGTGCAGCACCGCGACGGCGGAGGCGCCCTCCTCCAGGTCAACGTTCTGCGCCGCGCCCTGCGCCCAACAGTCCCACGCCCCGGCCAGCAGCGCAGCGTAGGTGCTCGCCGTCAGCGCCTGCATTGAAGGAAAGCATCAGCATTATGCAGCACTACATCATATTGAGGAGCTCTCAAGACTTCCATGTCGTGTGCGGCGCCTTGCGCCCAGCTGTCCCACGCGCCAGCCAGCAACGCCGCATAGGTGCTCGCCGTCAGCGCCTGCGTTGAAAGAAACGCAGCACATATGATGAGAAGCAGTGAGTCATATCTCTAAAAATATCTCTAATAATATCTCTAAAAATCCTCAAGTTGTGTGCCGCGCCCTGCGCCCAGTCCCACACGCTGGACAGAGGCGCTGCATGCGTTGGCGCCATCAGCACCTGTGCCATTGTGGCGTATTTGAATAAAGAGGTGCTGATAAAAAGCGCACCTGGCCGAGGGCGTCGTCGAAGTCGCGCGGCACGAGGCTCAACAGCGCCCTCACGATGTCCACGTCCCCGATATTCACCGCCTGCGGGTGCAGCCATTCGAGCAGATCAGCAGTCACTCAATCACCCGTTCGACGAAGGTGGCAGCCGCCCTCTGTTCCAAGCGAACTGAGCTCTAACAAGCGCACAGCGCCCCTGGATATCGCCGACGCTGCGGCTCTTGAGCCAGCGGCCCTTTGCGGCCGCAAGTACGCCGGTGTGCTCCTGGCAAATCAGACCAGCAACAAGCCAAGCATTCGTGCAGTCAACCACGTTGATTGAAGCTGGACATGGCGCCGAAGACAACGCCGCGTCGGCAGTGTGCAGCCTTGTGAACGCTGCGTACAGAATATACCGAAGAACTTCGACGCAGCACCCATCCTGCTGTTTTGCTGGACCGGCGGCATGTATGCCCGTGATCACAACCAGCAGCAAGCACGGCAGCTTACCTGGCCCAAAGTGCGCACAAGAGCCTTCACGTCCTTCTCGTTCGCGATGTTCAGGTCCTTCTTGGCCTCCGCCAGCGCAGCTTGCAGCTTTTCCGCGTCCAGCGAGCCGTCCGCCGCTGCAGCGCCGTCCAGCATGGCCTGCACAAAGGCAGGAGGTTTCATCACGCTCGACTGTTCGGCTCCGTCCAGCAGAGCAGGTAAAAAGCCATAGCTGCAAAGTGCAAAAGATCATTATCGTGACGTGCAGAGGCGGGGCCAGCGCTGCACCTGCACGCCTCCAGCTACTGCTGCGGCCTTTGCACCCTTCCTAGGAGGCATGACGTCCCGTCACGCCGCTGCCAGCAGCGCTGCAGGCCGCAAGGCTGCGCTGGCTGCTCGCGTTTCGCCCGTGTCGTCGCAGACAAGCTCCTGGGCCGCTGCAACAGCTGCCCCGAGACTGCGGTTGCTGCTGAGGCTGCAACGTTGAAGCTCAGCTGCCGACCGATATTATTCCGCCGAGCAGAGCTGCGAGCTTGATGGCCGAGCTGCTCGAACGGCGGCGAATGACCACCTGCGTAACGCCTGCCTCTCGCGGCTGCGTCTGCAACAAAATGCTCTGCAGAGGTCTCGAACGCCAAGCTCGATTTGAAACCACAGCACGCGAAGCATGTTTGGGAATCCTGTTCAACTTTGGTTTTCCCTAGACCTTTGTACTCAAGTTTCCACTTGTGCCTCCACTTGTTGCAGCTGAGCGAGTACCCAGCCGCACAGCACGACATGACGTGCGTGGCACGCTGTAGGTCACGAGGGAACTGTCAGATAAAAGAGGATCTCGTCTGTTTCAACTTATACTGTACAGTCACAGTCGGCACACACCACCGCAGTGGCATCACAAGCAGCGGCAACACACACAGACTCATTTGTTCTTCGCTGCTGGTTCGCAAGAAAGACAGACTGTGGTCAATACTTTGTCATGCCTGACCCGCAATGCCGCTCATGTGTGCGAGCGACACAAACGAGTCTAGCGGCACGTAAGTTCCAATGCCTGCAAAAGAGAGACCGGCTTCCGACTTCCTCTGCTTACTCCGAAGCGGACAGGTAACAGTCCAGTGTTAAAATGGCAAGGCGTAGCTACAAACACAGCCGGCTGCAGCGTGCGCATGGTTTTGTCACGGTGGTCAGTGGCTGCAGCTCATGGCTGCAGCCGTCAATCCCGCTGCAGTACTGCCGCTGCAGCAAGCAACACCAGGAAGGTCCGCCACACCAATGCCCTCGCCTTCTCCCGGCCAGTGCAGCGGCGCGCCTCCTTTGCAGTGACCGGCGGTCGATGATGTGCTGCTTGTTACACGGACGTGGACCCGTGCTGCGATGATGTGTACGGCAGCAGCGCTGCATCGTACCCCGCCTCGTCCTCGAAGCTGGCCTGCAACATGAGAGATGCACGCTCGGATCGGCGTCAGCAATACCCACTCACTATCGCAGCCGATGTGACGCAGCTATCGCGCCATGCAGCTGACACAGCATGCAGCCGCCGTGCAACCTGCGCCTGGTCGAGGCACACTCCTGGCGATGCACATCTTCATGCAGCATGCATGCATGCATGCACCCCTGGACCCTGCTGCATACTCGAGTCCTGCCAGCATGCACGACGCGAGCCCAGCAGCGGTCCCAGCTGCAACTCGCCTCGGGGCGGCGGCCGCCACTGGCGGGGCTGAAGTAGCGCAGCAGGCTCATGGGGCCTGCCACCACGTTGGCGGAGGTGCGCTTGGCAGTGCGCCACGACGAGGTCGTCGCCTGCGGCAACAATAACATCATCAGCATGTGAATAATGCATCGCGCGGAACCAAGATGTGAGAGGCATTGTCAAGGAGCTCCTGCGGCAGAGTTGCAGCCGGCTTTCGGAGATTTCTCAGCGACTGCACAAGCGATGTTTGCGGTGGTGCCCTTTCGAGCGCATATGCACACAGCAGCTCTGCTATTGGCAGGCATCAACAAGCGTCGGCAGGTACAGGCACCGAGCTACAAACCACTTGCAGCCAGAGCGGCAAGAAGATGACTCAGGCCAGTTGGTGTTTGGGATGCGCACGTGGTGCAGGTTGTCGGTGGTGCGCTGCACGGTGTCGTCCACAACGCCTTGCACGTCGTCCACCACGTCCCTCACGTCAAACAGCCGCTTCAGGTTGCGCACCTGTGCACAGGAAGGCTTGAGGTCATGCACAAACAGAAATCCGCTATGCCCCTTTTGCATCGTCCGCAGCGCCTTGCGCGTCATCCATCACATCAGTCAAGTCAGATAGCCTCTCCAGGTTGCCCACCTGCAGCGCACAGACAGCAGGCGCGCGTCGCCTCATGTGTGCTCGCTCTGCTTGGCTTTCGATTGCACTGTTGACAAGTGTGCAGCCGCAGCACAGGTTTGTTGCTGCCCTGCCGCAATTGTGCCTCAGCAGCTGCTTGCACAGCAGCCAGCAAGGGCCAAAGGAAGAGGGAAACAGAAAGGCGACGAGCACCACCACACCGGCACCAGCACGTTGAGAGACCATGAAAACATGCCGGCTCATGCCTTGCGCTGGCCGATGCAGTTCGTCAGCAGATGCCTGGGACCTCACCCTGCACTGCACTGCCGGTGCAGCTCCGTCCGGCCTGCTGTTATTCTAAGCTATTCTAAGCTATTCTAAGATGGATACCTCGCTGCACTTTTACACTGGTCTTCATCACCTAAACGAAAAAAGCACAAGAAAAGCTTCGCACATGCCGTGTGGCACGTGCAACGGGTTGGTGTAGTCGCTGGGCCGGATGACAAACAGATTCATCAAATGTCGGTGTTCTTTCGAGTTTACTACAGATGTATCTGCGCACCATGCTGTGCTGTGGGTGCAGTGGTTCAGTGTAGTTGCAGGGCAGGCTGACTCGTATGTCTCACATCTAGCCTGTACTTTTCTTGGACTAGTTTCAACTCGACACAAGCTGTGCACGAGCATGCGCACCATGACGTTCAGTGGGTGCAGCGGGTTGGTGTAGCCGTTGCCCCTGGCTCACAGATGTTTATATTTCAATTGCGTTTTGGGGCGTAGGTGTTGGTTTGGTTTTGCTTGTGAGAGACTTCGACGAAGACTGCATATGTGCTCACCATGCCGTGCGGCGGGTGCAGCGGGTCAGTGTAATCGCTGGGCGGGAAGGCGTATGCGTGCGCCAGCGCTGCCACAAACATCTCGATGCAGATCAGGAATTCCTGCGCCAAGGGAAAAGACAGTGCTGAAGGCAGCCGTCGAATGTCAGATGTGTCAATGCAGGCCAGGAACTCTTGCGCCTGCCCAGAGGGTGCATGCGGGCGTGGCCAGATGAAGTCGGAGGCGGTTTTGCTTCGTTTGAAAGAACAAAACATGCAGCAGGACATGCGATGCATAGCCCAGCCCTGCACACGTGACCAGTGCCGCAAAGCCAGGGTGACACGTACGCATGGAAGTAAGCATGGAAGTAAGGAGAACTATAGGAGCTGCATGCACAGAGCGGAAGCTCAAACTCTGGCTTAAAACATCAGCGTTTTTAATGTAAGCCCTGGGCTATCACCTGCAGGCCCGCGACCACGTCATCTGCATCATACGTAGTCCAGGACTCCTTGGCCCTGATGATGCCCATCGCCTGCGTGCAACGACAACTGTTGGTGAAGCACCTTGAGATTGCAACAGAGCGATGGTGCATGCAAAGGGGATGCGCCTCGGACGGCGCCTAGAAGCCGAGGGGTGCAGCTGAGGGGGGTTGCTTTGGTGCTCCATCTTCGCATGGGTTGCCAGTGCACAGGCATCCGCTGACTGGCAAGGTAATCAGCCACAGCGTAGAGGGCGTGCATGCCTGGAGGATGGCGATGCCGACGCCCTGCCAGTAGGTGAAGAAGATAACACCCTTGATGCACAGGAACTTGGACAGCGGCCGTATCGGCGCCAGCTCCGTCTTGCACGCCTGTACACGAGGACATCCGAGGCTTGTCCAACTGCAGAATGGTTGGTGATTGGAATCAGCAGCACGATGCTGCCTGCTGCCAAGGACATGCAATCAGCAGGCGTTTGGCGCCGCAGGTGCCTTGCGCTTGCTGGCATGCTCAAAGCGCCCTCTGCATCAGGCTCGATGCTGCGTGTCAGGATCGCGATTGTTTGTTGATCCGGCTCTGATTTCCGTCTCTTTGTTCGAGGTGGCAATGGACTGCGCCAAAACCACACAGCGAACCCACTGGTGGCTGATGGTTTGTATATCTGATGAGGCATATGACGCCCACCTTGTACATGAGGACGAGGCAGTAGAGCGCCCACATCTGGCTGGTGGCGTTGATGAGAGACACGTAGGTGTACAGGCTCGTTGGCGCCAGGGAGCCGTCATCGTACGTGCCCAGCAGCATCGCAATGACGGTGACGACCGTCATCAGCGGCCGCAGGATGACGTAGTTCAGGACTCCCTGCAATGCAGGGCGAAGTGTTTTGAGTGGAAGGTGACTTCCGAGCAGCGAGGAGGCTGCCCAGCACCTATACGAGGACGGTGACGACCGTGCTCAGCGGTCGCAGGATGACATAGTTCAGCACACCCTGCGTGGCGGCAGAGGTACTGATTTTGCAAGTGTTCATTGTTTCAGTACATCTGCGGATCCTTCCGGGTCGCGCCCAGGCTCGAGAGCGAAGCCGGCTGCTGTTGCTCGTCGCCGATGGCTGCGACGCAGCATGTGGTGCATGTTTGTTAGATTCCGGCGCAGCAGTAGCAGGCGACTGCGCCGCAGCGGCGGGCGCGAGGAAAGAGCACCGCCGGCATTGCCACAGGGTGCTACCAGGCGCATCTCAGTAAGCAGCTGCCGGGTGCAGTGTGCCTTGCGACCTCTTGCATAAGGCAGGATCAAAAGACGACGCGCCTTTTTGCACTGCCAGAAGAACTCCTCGCCCATGGGCCACACGCGCAGCACGTACTGCACGCCCCACATGTGCTCCAAGTCCGCCTTGGTGCTGAAGTAGGCGCCAACATCGCCATACTCGTCCTGCAGGCGCCAGATGGACCATTCGATTTCTGCCAAACCCCTCCAACAAAGCAGGCCCACACATGCTCCGAGTCCGCCCCGTGCTGAAGTAGGCATCCACATCCCCGGACTCATCCTGCATGTGTGGAGGCTAACCCCTCCAAGAATTTGACCAGGCGTGACATATCGCCGCACGAGTGCCTGCCCTGGTGCTGAAAATCGTGCCCACCTCCCCGCAGGCGCACTGCCTGCGCTGGGCTAGCCAGATTTTGAGCTGTTGCCGGGGTGCCCTTTTGACGCAGCTGTGAGAGTGGCGTTCGGAATGCTGGTGGCCGGCTCAGCGGACGCACATTCAGGTAGGCGGTGAGGAATATAAACAAGTTGTAGATAAAGAAGGGCTGCAGACTTGAGGTAAACCACAGACGGTGAGGCGAGAGCGGCGGTGGCCTGACGCAAAAGCCGTGTTGGCGAACAGACGCACCTCCAGGTAGGCGATGAGGAACATGTAGAAGTTGTAGATGACGAAGGCCTCGTAGCACTCGCGGATGGGATCCAGGAACAGGCGCGCATTGATGAAGCGCAGCGTTAGCAGGCTGCGCAACAAGAACCGCACACTGTGGGTCAGAACCTGGTTTGAGGAAAGAGCCTGGGAAAAGGCTTTGGGACCTAGAAAAGCGGAGGATGCTCATCGTGATTGCCGGCCCGGTGTGTCCGCGGGCGTGGCATTCCGAGAAGCAGGCGGCGCGCAGTGTCAGCAGGCACGTGGCGCAGCAGACACATGGGCCAGCAACTGACGACATGCACAGGCCGGACACAGGCAGCATGCAACACCCTGAATCAAGATACATGAACCTTGGAAGGCAAAGGCACCTGTCCAGCGCGTAGATGGGGACCATGAACAGGATGCGGATGATGCGCGTCTGCAGCTTGGGCCGGTTGAAGTTCTCCAGGTGCATCGCGATCTCGTACAGGCTGACCGGCAGGCTCAGGATCACAAAGATGGTCGCCACGAAGAAGGCCTGCGCACGGCAGCTGGCCAGTTTCCGGCTCGTCTCACCGACCGGGATGAGCAGTGTGGCCGCTGGGTTGGAGCAGCATGCGAATGTGGGCGCAGCACGCTCCATGAGCTAGCCTGGCCTGGCCGAGCCCACTTGCCAGCGCACACCCCGGGGGCTTTGCTGCTGCTGCTGCAGACAGACTGCTGCTGCAGTGATTGCCGCCACCGTTGGCTGTGCACGTGCATGCCACATTACCTTGTAGTGCACCGACCAGTCGTGGTTCTTGAAGTCGATGATGAGCACGGGCAGCGCCGCGAGCGTGCCGACCGCCACCAGGCAATACAGTGACCGGAACACGCGCCGCAGCGTGATCTCCACCATGACGGCTTAGGATTTTTGCGCTTGCTCTTTGGCTGCTGGGAGCTGAACTGTGCTCGCTGCCCGGTTGCGGCTGCGCGTCTGCGGCGGAGTTGTGTCAGAGCGCTGACTGCCCGCAGCTGGCTGTGCGCCCAGACGGTCGTGACGCGCTGGCCCGTGCGGGGTGGCCGGTGGTGGGCGGCGCTGCCTGCGGGTTGCGCCGCTGTTGCTCAAGCGACCGGTGGCGCCGCCGCTGCGTCGGCGTCTGTCGCCTGCCTGCCAGCCACCGCAGCCAGCAGCGCTCGGGTCGTCAGCGGGCAAGGCTGCTGCAGGCGCGCATGCTGGCGAGCTGGGGTAGGCGCGTTTCGGCGCAGGTTTCACATACCACGCCGTCGTCAGCTGGGCCTGCTGCAATTCAGGCCTGACTTGCAGCGCTCTGCGGCAGTTTTGGTGCAGAAGGGCGCGGTGCCCTGCCTGGCGGTGTTACTCCGCAGTCGCTGTTGACACCGCAGCCAGGAATAACCTGCGTTGCAGTGGAGAAGAGGCTACGAGGCAGCCTTGAGAATTTCGCACTGACGGCCTGAAGTGTCAAGGAGCTCATGACTCACACATGCAGGTTTGAAGTGGCGCGCTCTCGAATGTTTCGAAATATGCGGTGTGGCAGTGGCGTCACCTCAATGTTCTGCACGGTCTTGATGTGCTGTATGCGACCGTTTGCCGAGAACAGTCCAGTGTCGAGTGCACCAGGTTGAGTAGCAGGGCTCAATAGTCATGAGTTGGCACCTCTCGAATCTGGGCAACCCCACAGATCTCGCTGGTCTGCACAAATGAGATGCGAAGTGGGACGTGCCTCAGTGAGTGCCAACGCCTCGTGCAAGGCCGAAAGTGCATTCTCTCCGGCAAGTCTCGCCAGCAGCACAGCTTCTCATGCAGTCTCTGGAGACCAGTCTTCACATCGTGTGCATTTTGCTCGAGCTTTGGCCATTACTGCTCACTCGTACTCACTCGCAGCTTGCCCGCAGTTGATTTAACTGCTTCATATCCTCGTCAGCATATCAGCGAGCGGCGCAAATCTCCGATCTGTGCAACTCTATCAGCAGCCATGCAGAGCCACTGCAGGTGTCAAATCTGATCTGTCCTGCACTGTTGCAGCTGCCGATGCGTGAATGTTCTCCAGTCGTCTTGACTGACACTTTGCACCGTGTCGGAGCCATGGCAGGAGGCTCTGTAAGGGTGACATCTGCTTGTGGTGGCTGAGGATATATCGTGCTGGTGCAGCTTCCTTCAAGGGGGCCAGCATCGCTGCGTCTTCACACAGCGACCACATTTGAGGCAACCGCTGCAGGTGTGACCACCGCGTCTGAACACTGGGCAGCGGCATATGCTTGCTCGGCGACACCGTGCCGATCACCGGTCAATGGGCTGTGTTCACAGTCTGAAATCTTAAACGCCACACACGGCTCCTCAATTGCACCCACGTCAGGTTGCACGGCGGCAGAGCTTGCTAGTGCGTGCAGCGGGCGGCACCGTGTCGACGAATGACTTCAAAAACGGCATGACAGTGGAGATTGATGGGCAACCGTTCCGTGTGATGGGTGAGTCCTTTTGCTTCTTACTGCCTACCGTTCCAACTTGCAGTGATCATGCACATGCTAGGTTGCATTCACCTGCCGTCTGCAGCAGCCGCTGCGCCTGCAAAGGCACAACCACTGCCAGCTTCACGATCTTTTGGCCAGACATGGTACACCTGGCTGCAGAATTCCTGCACGTGAAGCCGGGCAAGGGCGCGGCCTTCGTGCGGTCGAAGCTCAAGAACTACGTCACCGGCAACACGGTGGAGCGCACATTCCGCGCCGGCGAGCAGGTAGGGTGTACACAATAAAACCTGGAATAAAATGCTGTGATGCGGTTGAGACCTGTGTCGCCGGCAGCACGCTGGAATGCACCTTCCACGCCGGCGGGCAGGCAAGTAGAAAATGAATATACATACTAAACGCTGCTTTGTGCGTTCGATGCCGGAGACATGCATCACTGGCAATGTGGTGGAGGCATATCTTGCAGCGGCAAGCCGGCGAAATGCATTACTGCTGTTGGGTCACGGAACAAAGTACACTCATCATGCATCGCTTGATGTGTTCCTTGCAGCGCACTTTTGTGGTTCCACTTTTAACATATGGATGTTCTTGCGGGGAACAGCATGGCGGTGCCTGCAGTGCCGCAGCACATGCCACACTAGGTTGTGGCGGAGACTGCGAAATGGCGGCCCACGTCGCCACAATCAATTTCCAGGGAGCCGCTATGTCACACCGCAACTGGTCAACAGCCCAGTCGGGAAAACTGCTGGGTCCCAAGACCTGAGTTGACACTGGGCGCTTCTGCGCAATGCAGGTCGGCATTGCAGACATCGCCAGGTCAGACGCACAGTTCACGTACCAAGACGGCGAGGAGGTGAGAACCCGTCATGCATGTCCTGCAGCGCCTACCGCCCTGCCTTCACTGCTGTATCTGCTGTATCACTGCTGCAGACCACATCATGCCCAAGTACCCCTCGCTCCTAGGCACCTTGAAGGCCTGCCTGTGCCTCCTGCTTTAGCACACACAATGCGCTTCCCTGTGCCTGAGCGTGCATGAAGGGATGCGGCCTCCGCGTGCCAGAGCTGCAAATCCTACGCGAATATGGAGAAATACTGTATCAAGCAATCTTCCGTCGCACGCCCTTGGCCTGTTTCACGCATCATGTGTTCATGGACCTGAGCATGTTTGAGGAACGCGGCTGGGCCACGACGAGGCATGGGCCAAACGGCGCAAGGAGGGCATGGACGCGCCCCAACAATACAATACTTCGAAAGACCTCACATTGATAAAACCTAAAAAGGTGCTCCTCCAATGCGCGCGCAGTATGTGTTCATGGACTTGAGCACGTACGAGGAGACGCGGCTGGGGCGCGACGAGGCGTGGGCCAAGTGGCTCAAGGAGGGTATGGAGGCGCAGCTGCTCAAGTGGAACGACCGCGTCATCTCCGTGGACCTGCAGAAGAATGTGGAGCTGCAGGTCACAGAGACGGATCCGGGTGTAAAGGGCAACACCGCGTCAGGTGGGTTCGCGATGCGATGCATGTTTTCAGGGTTTACAACACTTAGGGGCTGCGTCATCTATGTGGATCTGCGCATAAGAACGTGGAGCTGGCTGTCAAGGAGACCGACCCCGGCGGGCAGCGCCTCTGCGCCAGGTAGGTTGTGGTTTCCCGGTACAGAGCTGAGCACAGTGGCGTGGGATTGTGGGCAGCCGCCGCTGCCTCTATCTAGTCATGGGAGGGAAATTCAAGGGCGCTGTTGCCCCATGTACGAGCGCATGCCTGGCGCATCGGCTGCAGTTCCTCGCCAGTCGACCCAATCGCTTGTCGTGGTGTCCACCTGACCTTGTTTATCGATTGCCGCTGTGCAGGCGGCAGCAAGCCAGCCACGCTGGAGACGGGCGCAGTGGTCGAGGTGCCCCTATTCATCCAGGTGAGACGACTGCATCTGAGCTTGTGACTTCACCAGCGCCTCCTGCCCTGACACTTGGAAGCTGGGATCTAGTCTGAGCACTCAGACCTTCTACCACGTGCACCATGTCCTCGTTCGCGATGTCGCACAGGTGGGTGCCATACCTACTGCATGCCACTGCGGAGTTCACGCGCTGTTCCTATGTTCTGAGCTGTGTGATTCGCGGCGCACAGGTGGGCGAGGTCATCAAGGTGGACACCAGCAACAACAAATACGTCGGTCGGGTGAAGGAGTGAGCACACGCAGCGTATACTGCGGAGGGGTTCTGCCGACCGGCACCGTCAGCCAGCCCCTCGGTGGACTTTTGCAGCGCGCGCATCAGCGGGCGGGACAGCTTGGTGGAACTGCGGCGGCACGCCCCGGAGCTCCAGCCTATTTCAATGCTGCCGCTAAGTGCGATCGCGGGAAGACCGGCGACCAGGCGAGGCAGCTCGCGGCCCGGTATGGCTGGGGGGGAGGACACCTTTCCGGCGGCAAGCAAGCGATAGTGAAAACCAAAATTTTGTACAACGGAATGATGCGCGCAGCATGGGTTCTGTTCCCATCTCGACAGCGCGCATGTCGTGGTTGCAAACTTTTTGAAGACCAAGGTCTCACCGTCAGTATTGAGCACCAGCAATCGTGCAGACCGCCAGAGCGTTTGGTTGTACGACCTTCCTGGCAGCACCAAGCCACCAACTGCTTCCACTGCATCCTCACATCCCGCGCCTCAGTCATTCGCGCAGTGTGTCCGGCCGACCATTTGCAACAATTCCTGTTGCATCAACCGCTTGCAGAAGACGTGACAGCTACCAGATCTAGAGGCAGACGCACTTCGTCGCGTTGCAGTAGCCCGTCCTTGGTGGTCGCACTATGCTTAGGGCAGGCAGCCTACTGCCTCGCCTGCGATCAGCACAGGCGGCAGCGGCCGCTGGTGGACTGCAGAGCCTGCCACAATGCTTAGGGGCTCGTGGATTCGCCGCCGAGCCGGCTCCGGAAACCTCGGACGAACCCAGCATCACCGTGCAGGTCGGGCCAGATACTACACTAGGCTGCAACGCAATTCCATGAAAAGTGTCAAAGTAACGAATAGAAGGATTTTTCTGTTGGATCTGGCTCCGACTCGCCATCGTTGCCAGTACAGCCTGTCCATGCACACCCTACTCTGGAGGCCCCCGCGCCCTGCCTGGCGTGCGTGCGCGATGCTGCCAGCCATCATATGCACAAGATTTGCTGACCGACAATGAACGAAGACCGCCTGCACCTTCCAACCAATGCGATCCGCATCGGGCGGCGGCAGCGGCGGCTTCGCAAAGCAGCGCAGCGCCACGTGATGACGCATCTGATGCGTGACACTCACCTTGGCTTGCTGCAGGTGCGGGACTACATGGGCCACCGCATCGACCCGCCCAGCACCACGGTGACGGCCACCAAGTCAGAGCTCATGGGTTACTTCCAGATGATGTACAAGATGCGGCGCATGGAGATTGCGGCAGACATGCTGTACAAGTCCAAGCTCATCCGCGGCTTCTGCCACTTGTGCGTTCCGCCAGCTCCCCCCTCCTGCTGCTGTAATCCTTCTTTCTGCTGTAATCGCCGTACCTCATAGGCCTTGGCCTTCCCCAGGGACGGCGCGATGATGGAACGCGATTCACGCATTACGATGCCCCAACCGCGATGCTGCACAAAGGAATATCATCTCAGCTGTGTCATCGGACCATCGATTCCCTCCCCAACCGACCGCGCAGGTACGATGGGCAGGAGGCGTGCATGGTTGGCATCGGCGCAGCGATAACGGACAAGGACAGCATCGTGACCAGCTACCGGGACCACTGCACCCACCTGACCAAGGGCGGCACGCTGCTGGAGGTCATGGCGGAGCTGCTCGGCCGCGTCGACGGCGCGTCTAAGGGCTACGGCGGCTCCATGCACATGTACCGCAAGGTGGGGCCACGGAACAGCCCTCGCCTGACAGAGTCGGACTGAAAGACATCCGGTTCGAAGGCTCAGGATTGATGAGGACCCTACCATGCCGGCTGCGAGCAGCCTGTTAGCGGTGCTCGGCCGCGTCTACGGCGCGTCCACGGGCAACGGCGGCTCCATGCACGTGTGCTGCAGGGTAAGAGCTGCTGAAATGCTCTTCAGACGTGGTCATGGATGCATGTTCTTGGACGAGGGAACTCGGGGGTTTTGCGAAGGTCTGGCTGCCACAATGAGGGGGGG